>ERZ827037.995-NODE-995-length-33543-cov-12.734950_pt1 | contig 33543 bp, 20 predicted proteins | sample MGYA00519924_ERZ827037 | MGnify/ENA primary metagenome ERZ827037 (study PRJEB31778, sample SAMEA3449250) | human gut metagenome | biome: human gut; feature: human-associated habitat; material: faeces | place: United Kingdom | collected 2010/2012 ...
TGGTTTTTTCATGGAGAACACACTGCGAAGTTGCACTTCTAAGTTGAATTTGCAGAAAAAGAAATAATACCCAATTTTCATTTAAAAAATTTATCTGTAAAATTCAAAAACTGAACCCAATCATATTTCGTTATATCATGCTTTCCCATACGAATATGGAAACCAATAGTCTCTCCTGTTGATTGATTTATTCTTGGCATCTGTGCATCATAAATTAAAGAACCCTTTTCCAATAAAATATTATTACGATCTTTTTTCCCTATACCATTACTCCCCAAAAATTGATATACACTATCTACATTCAATAAAGTCAAATATTCTCCTTTAGGATCTGCGGCCCAATCATTTTCAGCCACAGCAAGATAAACCGGACGTGGAGCTATCAAAGCTATCAACTCATGCTGATCTATCGGTAAAAGCTTTTCATTTCGAGCATAATATTTAAAATTATCACAAAACCAATGTGGACGAACATAACATAAAAGATCTATAGTTTCTCCCAAAATACGTTTTGACAATGCACCTCCACCACACCCCGAGTTATTTGCTATAACAATCGCAAAACGTTGGTCTTGTGCACCAGCCCATAAAGCTGTTTTTCCCAATCTGGAATGACCTGCAGCTACTACCTGCCGAGGATTTATTCGAGACTCAGTCTCCAAATAATCCAATATCCGAGACATTCCCCATGCCCATACACCAATGCTTCCCCATTCGTTCGAAGCTGAAGCAATCTGTCCTTTTCGAAAAAACAAAGAATGTATTTTCTGTGGAGAATCTGATTCATAATCCGGAACTAACTGCTGATAGCAAGCAGTAGCAAGAGCATATCCCCGATCAATAATCATTTCAATTGGCCATCGAGATTTTGCAATTCCACGTGACTTTTCCGTAGAATGGAAATTTACAACCGAACCATCACTACAAGGGGTCATCCAAGATTCACAAATATGAATATCAGTATCTTCTGTTACAGATTGATTACCCCGAAAGTTCAACATAACATAAGCAGGCACCTTAGTTTTTACATGATTCGGTAAATAAAGTAATATATCCAAATAGTAACTACTATCATTTTGAGTATAACATAGCCGAACTTCTCTACGAGTTGCTTTTCCATTAAAAACATCTTTTTTTTCGCTTAAAACACGAACAACTGGATATTGCAAAAAACCGGAGGCTGCCTGCGAAAAAAATGGAGTTTTACCATATATCTCATTCTCAAACAGTGACAATAATTCAGGGCGCCTTTGTCGCCACCACATAATAGAGTCCACCACTTTCTGACCACTTTCAAGCACTAACGGATTTGGAAGTTCATAAGTTGGGATCAAAGAATCATTATCATACAAAACAAATGCTTTTTGAACTCCTGGATTAGGAGTATAATATTGTATAACAGAACTTTGAGCACACGCGAATAATCGTTCAAACAAAAGTAATACAATAAAAATTTTTTTCATTTTTTATAACATAAAAGGATCAACCATGTATCTATGATACATTAAATCTACAATTTTTTTCATAAGACATATTATACAAATGATTATAAAGATATTTGTTATCCCAATCAACAAATTGAGAATTATCACAATCTATCCTTGCATAATCTGCTTTAGAAAAAATTGCAGATTTAATGCTACAATCTTATTTATTCAAGATGACTTCTTTAGAGACTCCACAAGGAGTACGAACTACGATTCTATTATTTTCATTATCTCTAAACCACCCCAAAGGGAATGAAGTCAAATCTTTTTCTTCTAATAGCGGCAAACTTTTTCCATCTATTTTCACATCTGTAATTTGTGAGTCATAAACTATTAAATACCTAAAATCGAGTGCTTGCTCCATTACTACTCGGTATGACTCATGTTCCTTTTTCATAGAAACTTCGATGCCATGTTCACCTTTAAATATCTCTTTATCATTCTTGTCTGTTAATGAAATAATAAATGCATTCACCTCATTCGCGGTCAAACTTTCTCCAAATTTAAAATTAGAATTTAATCGAACAGGGAAAATAGCTCCCTCACGAATGTATACCGGTATTTTCTCTATTGAAACATCTATCTCTGAATAAAATGGTCCCTGGATTGTTCTTCCAGTCCATAGATCAGTCCATTTTCCCACAGGGAAAGTAATCTTCCTCTTATCTTTGTCCGTAACCACAGGACAAACCATTAAATCTTTTCCAAACATATACTGATCCGGAATATTCACAACTGACAATTCTTCAGGAAAAGCCACAGCCATCGCTCTAACCATTGGAATCCCTGATAAATGAGACTCTATTGCCGAATGGTAAATATAATCTAATAGATTTTCTCTCACCCAAGCATAATATTTATAATTTGCCACAGCTTTATCTCCATACTCCCACGGTTCCTTAGGAACTCGCCCATGTGAACGCATTAAAGGACTAAAACAAGCGAACTGTGTCCAACGTATATAAACATTTGGCTCGGCCCAAGCCCTAAATCCTCCTAAGTCACTTCCCCAAATAGAAAAACCGCAAGCGCTTAAATTTAAAAGTCCATTTAAGCTACCTTCCAATCCGCGCAAATTAGCACGCACATCACCCGAGAACTGTGCTACCCACTTTTGAGTGCCCGGCGCTGCAGACCTTCCAAACAAAATAAAATCATTGCCACGTCTTTCTCTAAACACCTCTGCATACGTCCGATGATAATCATAAGAATAGAAATTATGCATTTCATCTCCCTTTTTACCATTGTAGAAAGTAACATCTTCCGGAACACGGTCTCCAAAATCGACCATGCTGCCGGCGATACCTAAATCCAAGCGTAATTTCCACCATCTTCTTGACATTTCCAATGCATTCGGATGAGTAAAATCGACATAGGAAATATCACGAGACGCCAGTTTAGTAGGATTATCGACATTCAAAACCGGCAAATCCTTTACATCAACATCCGGCATCAACCTTTGTTGCGTTTTCTGGTCAATCGCTGAATAGTACCAAGACAAAGGTTTTATATTTCGCGCATTTACGTATGTGTGCATATCGGGTCTTTCTGCGCCAACACCTTCAGCATAAATAGCAGAATGAGGGATATCTAACTTCTCAAATTGTTCTATTACTCTCTTTTTCTCTTCCACAGGATCACCAGGAGCTCTCCAACCTCGACCGGTTCTTCCCATCCAAGGTTCAAATGCCCATTTGGGAGGCAATATGGGTTTTCCGGTGAGATTGGTATACGATTGAAGTGCCTGTTCCGGAGCATCCACCCAAAAATAGTAGTCCAAAATGTCACCATGCTGGCTCAAACGTAGTTCTCCCGGGTTTGAATTTCCAATATCCGCCCTTAACCGGTAGGAAGAATTGAGAAACATTGTATAGCCTTTTGTACTATGAAAAATAGGAATAGGTTTATAGCTTTGATTTTGAAGTCCAGTGGTCAACCCAAGCCAATCATCCATTCCCCAAAGCGTCAGCACTCCGCCATTCTGATTGAATTTATCAAATTTTTCACCAAAACCATATATAACTTCATCAGGTGTAACCTTTATCCGGCAGTCAACGGCATCGATTTTCCCTGCTTGAGAATATTTAAATGCGATTTTGGAGATTTCTAACTTCAACTTGTCTGATGAATCATAAAAAGATAATTTAAATGGCTTTTGGGTCATTTTTATCTTGAAGTTAGCTTGCTCTGAGATATATTTGCCAGCAGATTCTTCGTGAAAAGAAACTGAAGCCGCATGGTCTGGAGAGAAAAAGCCTTTCCGATCCGCATGAAGCCTTATTCCTCCCGTCTGAGGGAAAGAGAGATAAAGATTAACGACCCGGCCATCAACTTTACATTTCAACAATGTCGCCTCTTTCTGATTTTCTACAGATTCTACTTCGTCCAAAGACTTCCAACTATCAGATTTTATATTGCCAACTGAACCATCTGCATACCATTTCGTTGAAACGCTATCCAATTGAGCCAGATAGTCATCGACAATTTCGCAAACATTCGGATATTTTTCTTCTATTAATAACCGATTGACTTTTTTACGAGTCAAATACACATACATATCCTGTAAAGGCAATGAGCCTCTCGTTGAGCCAAAATTAAAACCTTCCAACGACATTAAGTCCACCCAACTTTGCAACAAAAATAACCGCTTCAATAAGTTTTTCTCTGTTGTTTTCTGAGAAAGCGTTTTTTGCAAATTCAAAATCTCTCTCTTTGTTTTTTCACTCGGATAAACAACCCGTGCGGGCCTCTGCCAACGATAATTTCCAGAAGGCAATTTACATAATATTTTATCATAAACCCGTATCTGAGGCGCTCCACCCAAATGAGTTTCAATAAAAAGATCCGTTGCGACAGGACGGTCTGAATAATCCATCGCGACAGGACTACTCACTTCGGAATTACGCCAGCGAGTTCTTACAGGAGTCAAACCGAAACAGCCATTTGGTTTCCCTTCTATTGTTTCCCATGGTATACTCAAAAAAGCATACCAATAGTCCTTTTGCTTAATTATTTGAACCTTAAAATCGTTTATTTCTTCATATTTTCGTTGAGGGATAAGCCCATCAGCGTCTTGTAATACCTGAGGTGCATTAAATTTACATCCAAAATATTCTCCTTTTAAAGTCGCAGTAAATTGATAATAAGAAAAAGTTTCTAAAGATGGGGATATAAATAAATCGACTTTATCAGGAAAAGAAGCATCTTGCTCGACAGGAGAGCCTAAAAGAGAGAACCATTTTTCATGAAGTTTACTTGGAAAATCCATGTTATCTTCATAACAACTGAATAACACATACAAAGAATCTGCTGTGTACTGTATTTTACATTTCGTTGGAGTGACAGGTACATTTTCTCCACCTACTCTATAAAATTGCTCCAAAGACACAATGGATTTATTTGCCAACATTTCTTCAAAAGAGACATGTTTCCTATATTCGGCCCCCAAATAAACAGCAGAAGTACCCCCTACAAATTTATCCTTTTGACCTATGGCTAAAAGAGAGATCGCATAAGATAGAAAAACGATTAATATATATATTCTTTTCATTACAAAATAGACTTATAAAGTATCACATATCATCAGTAAAAACAGATTAGGATTTACCAAATAGATGCACACACATTCTATTTAGCAAATCCTAATAAATTTAATCAGCCTCTTCCGGACTAAGCGTCCATCCTGGATTTTGTATCAAATTCGGATTATTGTAAATCTGTTGCTCCGGTATCGGCATACGATACATCTTCCGTTCAAAAGTACGTTTCTGAATCGTTCGGATTTCATATCTTACTTTTCCCTCTTCATTCCAGATTGGCACTTGCGCTTGGATAGTCGTCATTGTCTCCGGCTCAATCATCCAACGGCGTACATCCCAAAAACGATGTTCTTCAAAAGATAATTCAATCCGACGTTCGTGACGAATTTTCTCCCGCATTTCGTCTTTACCTAACCCTACCGAAATAGGAGGCATACCTCCTTTTTGCCCCAAATATTCCTTACGGGCCGAATCTTCTGGATATTTAGAACGAATACGTACTTGATTTACGGCCCATAAAGCCGTCTTACCATTTCCTAATCCGTCAACTTCCGGGCCAAATGCTTCATTCATAGCTTCTGCATAGTTCAACAGAACTTCTGCATATCTTATGTAAGGGAAGTTTTGATTAGTACTCATACCTTTTCCCGGATCACGAGCATCAAAATTCAGTACCAAGTCCCAATCCGCAAATTTAACGCTATGCACATGAGTATTAAATCCACTGATTTCAACAGGATTATGAGGAGGATTCGGTGCACCGCCTTCTGCTTCTCCCAATTGAGCTACTTTTCCCTGATAGATAGAGCCATTAAACAAACAGTCACGATAAAAACGAGGATCACGATTTATATACGGATTTTGATCATCATAACCAGAAGCAGCATCATCGATTGAATAAGCCTTACCATCTTTCAATATCTCATATTCCTTAATCAAATTATATGTTACCTGATTACAACCACTCTTATCATTTCTACCTGTCGGGCATAAATTCTTAGGAATACTGATTGAAGTCATCCAGCTACATGGTTGGTTCATATGAACAAATATAAACTCACGATTAACTCTCGTCAAAAAGAGATCCGAAATATTACTATGCAATTCATATTGATTCAAATTAATAACGTCAGCTGCAGCTTGTGCCGCTTTCTTCCATTTTGTTTCATCAAACTTACCACGGAATGGAGAATCTTCCGGTTTGGATGGATTATTCCATAACGGGCTGGCGGAATAAAGTAAAACACGCGCTTTCAACGCTAATGCTGCTCCCTTTGTTGCTCTACCATAGTCAACATCGGGATGATTCTCTGGCAAAAGAGCTGCTGCTTTATCACATAGATCTGTAATGTAATTAACCGTTTCATCAAATGTATTTCGCGGATTATTCATTTCATCATCAAGCGAATAAACCTTATCAGCAATAGGTAACCCTCCAAATTGTTTCAACAACTCTGCATAAAAAAATGCTTTTAAAAAAACACATTCACCTTTTCTTATTGCCCTAACTTTTTCAGTAAACTGATACTCATCGCTCAAAGGAATCTCATCTACATGGGATAAGAACAAATTACAAGATCTGATTGAAGCCCAATTATCCTTCCATTCTTTTACCCAAAAAAAGCTCTCTCCCGAAAGAGGTGTCCATGAACCGACATTAAATTCATAAAAAGCTGAAGATGTTCCTAAGTTTGACGAACCATTATCGGTTGTCACATCCAGCATTACATCATTACCAGGCCAACGCATCCCTTTGTTTCCTGTCTGTGGAATAACAGGTACAAGATCTCCATAAATGTCGTTCAAAAACAACATGGAATTTTGAGCGTCTGTAAATACATCTTCTTCTGTAATACCTCCTACTGCAGGATCCAACAAATCACTACCATCTTTACAAGACAGACACATTGCAAAGAGCATTATTGCATATACATATTTTTTCATGTTTTTTCGATTTAAAATGACACAGATAATCCCAAAGAATAAAATTTAGTTTGCGGATATGCGTTTCCACGCTGCCCTGTTGACTCTGAATTATATTCAGGATCAATCCATCCGATTTTATCAAATGTTAATAAATTAGAGCCACTAAGATAAACCCTTAATCCTCCTAAATGCATTTTACGGCACAACGAAACAGGAAAATTATAACCGAACTCTGCTGTTTTCAATCTCAAAAATGCACTATTTAAATATTGGAATGAAGAATTTTCTTTCGTCCACGTTGAACCTCCAATAACCAGAGCCGGATATTTGGCCGTTGCACGCGTATCCAAACCTCTTTCCGGATCATACACCCAACGATCTAAATGGAACGGCAGTACATTATTGGAATGAAATTCATAACGAAGTTCATTCGTAAATCGAGAACTGACATGTGCAGCACCTTGCCAAAACAAATCCAAATAAAATCCTTTATAAGAAAAACTCTGATTGAAACCATAAATAATTTCAGGAACCGTTGAATAGCCAATTGCCTTTTTGTCATAACCATCAATCACTCCATCTCCATTCAAATCTTCAAACATAAGATCTCCCGCTGAAATTTTACCATTAGGCTTAGGAACATTCGGATTCTCTAAATCGTCATAGTCATAAAACTTTCCAGTCCATACATAACCGAAAGGTTGTCCAACCGGATTATTCACACGCATCATCCACGGATACTTCAATTGAGCTTCTGCGATGTAATCAATATTACTACGGGCAAAAGTAAAGTTACCGCCTAAACTAACATCCACATTACCTATTTTTTCAGTGAATGATAATTCAAATTCGTACCCTTTATTCGTCACCTTTCCAATATTTTGAGCTGGTAGTTTGGACGAATTCAACCCTGTCTGATCTGGAACATCATTTCTTACAGCTAAAATATTGCTACGTTTTTCTTGGAACAAATCGACAGTGAATTTAAAACGATTTTTCCAGAAATAAAGATCTAACCCCACGTTTGCTTTTTTAGCGATTTCCCATGTAACATTATCATTTCCTAAAGTTCCCTCACGCATACCAGACTGCGAAACAGGAGTCTTACCAAAATTATATATTTCATGTTTGTAGTCTGTCCATCTTCCATTAGTCTTATTAAATTCATACCGATATAGATACCGATATCCTCCAATTTTGTCATTACCGGCTGTACCATAAGAGCCTCTTAATTTCAAGAAATTTATAAATTTTAAATCCTTCATGAAACTTTCTTCCGAAATCACCCATCCTAAAGAGCCAGAAGGGAACAAGGCATAACGATTGTTTTTATCAAACTGATCTGATCCATTATATCCCATATTAACCTCTGCCAAATATTTAGACTTATAATCATACGTGATTCTACCGGCAAAACCTCTATGAGAAACAGGCAATGTTGCATTCGATTCATACGAATCCTGTGTATATAAAAACAATGCACCAACTTTATGATTTTCAGCAAAAGTCCGATTGTAATTCAACGCAAATTCCCACTGCATTCTTCTAGAGTAAGGGAGATTCGTATTGTCAACACCAAACTGTTTAGCCATTTCGGCCTGTCTCAATGTATAATCACCAGTAACATGATTATAATCCCAAAGAGCCGGAATAGTTTCTCCACCAATAACCCTTCTTGAACCAGAAGAGAATGTTGCTCCAAACATGACACGAGCAGACAAACCTTTCAATATAAAATCCAACTTTTGTTTCAAATTCAGATTTGCATCTAAACTATTAGACAAACGTGTACGATAACCAGCTTCATTCAAAATAGCTCGTAAATTCCAATTCTTATTATTACCATAAGCATACGTTCCATTCGGATTATAAATCGGTGCAATATTATTAGCAGAGCTCAAAATACCATACCATAAAGAGCCATAATAACGCTGTCCTGTTGACTCACCATAATTAATATCTCCTCTACTTTCCTGACGACCGTTCAACTTAACACTTAAATCTGTTGTCTTAGTAATTTCAAAATCAAAATTAGAGCGTAAATTGTAACGCTTATAATCATTTTCTCGTCCTTCGGCAGCATCAAACGGTCCTCCGGCATGATTATATTCGGCCGATACATAGTATTTAACAAACTGAGTACCTCCAGTTATATTAACATTACATTGATCTTCATAGAAATGATCTTTTATCACTTCATCATACCAATCTACATCCGGATGTCCATACGGATCATCTCCTAAACGCCAATGCTCTAAATCCTCCTCCGAATAAGTTTCTTTGCTACCCATATTCCGGTTTGCTTCATTGCGTAACATTGCATTTTCATATGCGCCCAAAGGATGCGGATATTTCAATGGTTTATGCATTCTCCTCTGAAGATTGAACGTAATTCTGGGCTTACCTATTTGCCCCTGTTTAGTTGTGACCAAAATCACACCATTAGCACCTCGCACACCGTAAATTGCAGTTGCCGAAGCATCTTTCAAAATACTGAATTGCTCCACATCTTCCGGGTTAATTCTGGAAAAACTCGATTCAACACCATCCACCAAAATCAATGGAGTTGCAGTATTTGTCGTTGCTTTCCCTCGAATGAAAATTTGAGCATTATCCAATTCTCCTGAAGAATAGCGTGCATCCGCACCTCCGACATTACCATCACCTAATCGAACCAAAGCTCCTGTAACACGTCCACCTATCGCTGCTGTCAAGTTAGAAGGAGCCGCTCTTTTTAAATCATCATTTTTCATATTAGAGACAGATCCCACAATACTGGCTTTTTTCTGCTCTCCATACCCAACAACAACAATCTCTTCCAATTGTTCGACACTCGTTTGCAATTCAACATTGATTATTCCACGATCTCCCACTACAACTTCATACGGGGTATATCCGATAGAAGTAAATTGCAAAACAGCCTTTGCACTCGCCTTTATTGAGTAATTACCATCAACATCGGTTACAGTTCCAGCCGTTGTCCCTTTTACCATAATCGCAACTCCAGGAATACCATCTGGTTCTTCTTGCGAAATAACTCGACCTTTAACCGTTATTTCTTGCGCCAATATACTACTGCAAAATAATATACTAACCAATAATAGATATATGTTTCTCATGTTTTTCTTTTTATTAAGAATTCCAACCTGTGTTTTGCTTCAAATTCGTATTTCTACTCATTTCCGATTGTGGGAAAGGATACAAATACATCTTAGGTGTAAATTCACGAGATTCTACCACTTGCGGAGTATACGTGAATGTCCCGTCTTCTTTTTTATCTATTTTCAAACCTAAAACCGGTTGATTTAATACTTGCTCAGCCAATTTCCATCTTCTTAGATCCAAATGCCGATGTTCTTCAAACGCTAACTCAATTCGGCGTTCATGCTGAATCGCAATACGCATTTTCTCCTTATTCCCAACAGGAACAGTTTCTGACAAATCAATATTTCCTGTCAATCCAGCTCTTTCACGAATCAAAGCAACAGCTTGACGAGCAGTCAACCCATATCCCTTTGAATCAGTATCCGGACCATAAGCCTCATTCATTGCCTCTGCATACATCAACAATAAGTCACCATAACGTAACAACGGAAAACAATGGAATGCCTTTCCTATAGGAGCATTCCAACTTGCACTGATATTACAAAATTTACGTATATAGAAACCGGTCCGAGTAGCTTTTACCCCCGTAAAATCCTTACCTCCCGTGAATGTTTCGACAACCATGTTGTTCATCCACGTAGAACCATTATATAAAATACTTTTTTCAAAACGAGGATCACGATTGACAAAAGGATTAGCCGCATGCTCCGGGTTGTTCCAATCAAAAGCCTTTCCATCTATCATCTCATAATCATTGACCAAATTCAACGAAGGACACGTACCACCTCCCCCGTTTGTAATACTAACCGGTCCATTAAGACGTTCAACATCATTATGAGCTGCACACATACGGGAAAGAATGATTTCATTATTTTTATCCAATGTATAGAAAAAGTCTTCATATCCCTTACCATCTGTATACAAACCATAAGTATTCAACTTTATCACAGCAGCTGCTGCTTCTGCCGCTTTTTCCCATTTAGAAGTATCATATTTTCCATGCTCAAATGTATCATCTACCTGGGTTGGATCATTAAACAATGGGCTGGCTGCATACAACAACGTACGAGCCTTTAATGCCAATGCTGCGCCCTTTGTAGCACGGCCCAATTGATTTGTGGCATAAGTTATCGGCAACAATTCGGCAGCTTGATCACACAAATCTACAATATAGTCTACACATTCGTCATAGGTAGATCTTGGAATATTCAAATCATCACTCGTCGTAAGAACCGTTTTTACAAGCGGATATCCTCCAAAACGTTTTAATATTTCCAAGTTATAGTAAGCCCTTAAAAAATAGATTTGTCCTAAACACAACTTCTTGCCAAACTCACCCATCACATTGTTATCAACCAACGGAAGTATCTCTTCCTCAAAAATAAAAGAGCGGCGAATACCTGTATAGCATTTATTTAACGGATTATCGAGAAGATCTACCGGACTCCATCCCCCTTCACCCCATCTTTGCATACCTGAGCCCACAACAGCATGTACAGCCTCATCAGTCGAAGAAGCCAACATTGATGTATTCTCATCAAAACGATTATATCCATCTGGTAAAAATGTGTACACATTATTCACATATTGAACAATTTTAGTAGAATCTCCACAAATGATATGCACCGGAGTAAATTCAACCGGAATTTCTTTAATATCTTCATCTGAGCAAGAACTTAATCCCGCAATGATACAAGAGACATAAGCAATAAAGATTTTTATTTTTTTCATCATTCACGAATTTAAGTTAGAAAACAATATTAAGCCCTGCAGTAATTGTACGCTGAATCGGGAACGCACAACCACCATCTTCCAGTTCTGGATCAATCACATCTACTTTATCCCAACAAAGCAAATTTTGTCCACTGGCGAATATTCTCGCCTTGCTTATACCGACTTTTTGAGTAATCTGAACTGGAAACGTATATCCCAATTCCACATTCTTTAATCTAAAGAATGTATTATCTTTTACCCAATAAGAACTGGTAACTGTATTATTCTCATTAGACAATGATAAACGAGGATAGCTGGCAGACTGACCTGATCCCGGAGTCCAACGTCCTAAATGATGTTCCATTACATTACCGGTCTTATTATGGAACGCCCAATAAGTATAGTCGCTAAGATAAGATGTGCCACCATGTGCACCATTAAATAATATATTTAAATCAAAGCCTTTATACGCTCCTCCCAATCCTATACCGAAACTTCCTTGGGGAGCTTTCGGATTTCCAATGACAGTCATATCATTCTCATCAATAACTCCATCATCATTCAAATCCTTGTACTTAAGATCACCTGGTTGGCGTGTTCCTCCCAGCAATGACTGATCCGGCAGAGAAGCGATATCATCATTTTCCGTAAAATAACGATCAAACACATAACCATATCGAGAGTCCAATGGGCTTCCTGTATGATACATCCACGGATACTGACGATATTCTTCATTTTGATAAACAATTTTATTTTTCGCAAATGAATAGTTCAAATTAATGTAATAATTAAAATCTTGAATCCGATCATTCCAGCCTAATTGGATTTCATAACCACGATTTTCAAATTTACCCTCTGGCATATAAACATTAGCTCCATACATGACAGAAATCGCATTTTGAATCAAAATATCTTTGTTCTTTTCTATAAAATAGTCGAATGATGCACTCAACCGATTATTCAACATAGAAAAATCCAACCCTATATTTGCTTGACGCACCTTTTCCCAAGTCAATGACGGGTTAGCCACTTTACTTTCATAGAAACCAGTTTGTCCACCCGGATTCACACCGAAATAGTAATTATTCCCCGTAGATGTATACGCCTGCAAATAATCAAAATAAGTACCGACATGATTACCCGTCAAGCCATATGAACCTCTAACCTTTAAGAAATTCACAAAGTCTACATTCTTGAAGAATGATTCATTCGACACAATCCATCCCAAAGCCATCGATGGAAAAAAGCCATAACGATCTTTCTTCGGATATTGCTCACTTCCTTGATAAGAAAAAGAGAAATCAGCCAAATACGTATTATTAAAACGATAAGATACGCTTCCCTTAGGCCCTTGAAAATTTTGAGTCAATTGGGTAGACTGCGCATTCATTACCTGCTGTCTATCGAAGAGGAGCAATGCATCCACACTGTGTTTGTCAAAATCCCCTGTATACCGCAGACCTATATTGTGGTCAAAATTCCTATAAATCTGTTTATACTCACCACTATTTCCGATTTCAGTATCCAACCCGAATTGTGAATATGACCCATCAGCCATCAACTGATACATAGCAAATTTTTTCGTACGATTAGTATAAAAATCAGTATACGTATTAAAACCGGCTCTTCCCTCTATGCTCAATCCTTTTACCCAGCGGCTCAAATCATAAGCGATGTCTATATAGCTGGAGATAGACGACCGTTCCCAAATAGAATATCCCGAATGGTTTAAAACCCCATACAGATTTTTCTGATAATCGGAAGTTCCCGCGATCGAACCATCTTCATTCATGATCGGATGAGCATTAAAAGGCGTTGAATAGATATTGGTCAATAAATCTTTTCCATAATCATCACTCCAAGCCCCCGGTGCATTCCGCTTTTCTCTTTTGGCTCGAATGTCTGTATTCACCTTCAGGTATTTCCCAAAGTTCAGTTGTACATTCCCATGTACATTCATGACATTCCCGGAGGTGTTTGTATTATAAGTGTTTGCATTCCTATCTACATTAAATGCGCCACTATTATACAGATAATTGGCAGAAACATAATATATAGCAGTTTCACCTCCTCCGCTAATATTAATATTATTGCGAGTCATTAAATTATTATTTTTCAAAAACTCATCCTGCCAATTCACATTCGGATATTTATAAGGATTCACTCCAGACCGGTAAGCCTCCAAGGTGGCAGCATCATATTTAGGAGTTGCACCGGGGTTGTCATTCAACTGAGCTTCGTTATACAAAAGACCATATTGATAAGCATCCAAGTATTTAGGCTTACGAGTCGGTTGAGAGAAAGAGGTTTCCGTATTAAAACTGACTTTGATTTTTCCCTCTTTTCCTCTCTTTGTGTTAATCAAAATAACACCATTTGCTCCTCTTAATCCATACATACCGGCTGCAGCCGCATCTTTTAGCAAGACGATGCTTTCGATATCATACGAATCCAAAGAAGATGCATCATCCATTTTCCCATCTATCAATATAATCGGAGCCCGATTATCAGAAAATGTATGTTCACCTCTCAACCTATAAGTCGAATTCTCAAACCCCGGCAATCCGTCTATATTATAGAAGGACAAACCGGGTATTCGACCGGCCAACGCATTTAGACGATTACTACCGGGCACATTTTCTATTTCCGCACCTGATATGTAAGAGACAGCACCATTGACATATTTCACGGGCTTGTTCTCATACAACAACTGAACTGTTTGCTCAAGGGAATCAACAGGCTCCGCCTCTTGCCCTCGAATAGGTAGTGCATAGAAAAATGACACTACACTAACCCCACATAACAACAAATGTTTTCTCATGTTCTTTCTTTGATTCAAGGAGACTAAATTTCGGAGACTAAATTATTAATTCGTGTTTTTCTGCTACACTCTATTTGCGAAATAAAATCCTCAAAAAAAGCATATTTTAAAAGGCACAAGCCGAAAAGTCGGTGCATCATTTTTCTGGGAATCTTAAGGTAGTCCCCTCCGGTTTTATACTTAAAATCGACAATATCCACTTCCAAAACAATATTTATCATAAAAAATTGATAGTTAGACAAATGAACAAAAGTACAGTTTGTTAAAAAATATTACCCTATAATGTAATTTGAATTAGATGGGATATAAAATCAAATTAGATGGAATAGTAGTTTCGTTTTAGACCAATGGACTTTTGGAGAATATGACTCTAAGTTTGCGTAAAGCAAGAAGCTGAGGTTAATCTATATCTTTGTTGTATGAAGAAAATAGATTAACCGACTAACGGAAGTACACTAATAGAAAATGATAGTCTTTCAAGACTAGTTATTGTAACAGACTTCCGTTAGTCAAGCAGGCAAAGACTAAATAGATTATTGATATATATGAGGATATCATTTAGAGTAGTAGCCCATTCCTGCTTTCGGTTAATCCAAAAACAATATAAAGGTATGAATAAATTATTTATCGGGATTGATTTCTCCAAGAAAAAAGTGGATGTAAGTGTGATAGAGAAAGAAAACATGTCTTCAGGAGTCCACCGTGAGTTCAGTAATGATGTTGCCGGACATGAGAGTCTGTTGGCATGGCTTTGTGAAAGCTATCCGCAGACAGGCAAGGATCAGATGCTCTTTTGCGGTGAGAACACGGGACTTTACAGCGTTTGTTTGAGTAACACTCTCGCGCACGAAGGTTATACACTGTGGCTGGAACATCCTTACAGTATCAAGCACAGCAGTGGCATGCAACGCGGGAAAAATGATAAATCGGATTCATTGCTGATCGCACAATACGCTTGCCGTTTCGAGGATATGGCCAAGGTCTATGCCCCCAATACGGAAACCATACGGGCGTTGCACTCATTTTTTACATTCCGTGATTTATTGGTGAAAATGAAAAATGAAGCATTGGTACATGCCAAAGAACTCCATTCGGTCCTGAAAGGGAATCGCGCAACGGATTACATATATCAACATAGCCTGACACAAGTGAAAAACTTGACCCGTGAAATAAAAGATGTGGAAAAGGAAATAATGGATCTGATCAACAGTGAAGAGGAGATCAAAAACAATTATGAGCGTATTACATCCATCAAAGACGTGGCTTTTGTCAACGCCCTTGCTTTGATCGTTTATACCGAAAACTTCACCTGTTTTGACGATCCACGCAAGCTGGCCTGCTATGCGGGAGTGGTCCCGTTCCAACGAACCTCCGGATCCAGTGTCAAAGGTAACGCAAAGACCAGTGGATTTGCCAATAAAAAACTAAACACGCTACTCACCCAAGCGGCACGAACGGCTGCCATACATGATCCAATATTAAGAGAGTATTACAGGCGCAAAAGGGAAGAGGGGAAGCATCATAATTTGGTTATAAACAATATTAGAAACAAACTGATACATCGAATCTGCGCATTGGTCAGGAACCAAACTTTCGACCAAGCGGCTTAGATTTTTGCAATATTCTTAATTTGTTTTAAAATCTTTCCGTTTATTTGGTTGGGAACATAGATTACAATAAGGGGGACGTTCCGAAATGGATTGAAGATTAAATGCACCATGTTTTAGGCTTGTACCGAAACTACCCTCATTTGAACTTATACAGGTTACGCCATTTCAGAGGTGTCATTTTTTTATATTTATAAAATACACGGGCGACATTCTTGGAACCGTCAAAACCACACATGTCTGCCAATTCCATTAATGGTTTATCCGTTTTAAGCAAAAGATCGGCTAATTGTTCAACTCTATATTGCAATACATATTGATATACGGATACTCCTACCTCTTTTTTGAATTTGATTTCCAAAAGGCGTCTCGACAATGGGACTATTCCCAACAAATCATTGATATTCAAATCATCTTCAAAATGAGCTTTGATATATTCTATTACTTCTAATATATACTTATCTTTTACGACGAATTTCTCCGTGGATTGCCGCTGCTCAATCCGGATAGGCTGGATGACTATATTAAAAATTTGAGGGGTCTGCACAGACTCTTCCATCAACTGCTGAAGTACTTCAGCAGCTCTATATCCTCCATTTTCAACATCCAATACGATAGAAGAGAGAGGAGGATCTGATATGCAGCAAAGAAGTTCATCATTGTCAACACCTAAAACAGCAATCTCACCGGGTACGGCTATATTGCAGATTTTACATGTTTCCATAATTTGAGATGCAAACAGATCATCACAAGCCAAAAGGGCTGTAGGCTTAGGCAAAGACAACAACCAACGGCTCAACAAAGGCAAGTCAAAAGACCAATGCTCACTTCTTTTTTCGCTATTGCCAAGTATAGAAAGCTCATATCCACATTCCTCTATACGGCTACGAAAGCCTGACGCCCGTTCGCGCGACCATATTGCATCATTGAAACCATAATAAGCAAAATGGGAGAATCCCCTTTTCATGAAAAAATCAGCAGCCATTTCCCCAGTTTTGAAATAATCACCCGTGATATTACAAATATTATCAGCCCTCTCTTTGTAATTCTGAATGATAATAGGGATATTCAATTTGTTAAGTTTTTCAACATCTACATCTTTCAACTGAGCAATAATGGCATCCACTTTCCATTTTTTTGCCCACCGGACAACTCCATCTTCTCCATATAATTCCCGATAATACAAAGGCATCCGATAGAAGATCCAAGGCCCGTGTTCCTTTGAATATTTCACGATACCTCGTAGCAGACATCTGCTATAATCACTTGAATAATCCGTAAGCAAAAGAACCTTTTTCATAACAACAGAATATCATTCCTCATTCATAATCAAAGAGACGGCCAAAGCAACTCTTACCATCCTCACAAATCACCTCCATAAGGGGTTCCGGCCAAAGGAACCTCATACTGTTTCAAATCGACATTCACCAATGCCATCTCCTTTGGCAACATATTCAAATCCGAAGTGACCATCTGGTCCCACGTACAAATTTTTCCCGTATAAGCAGACTCCCGGGCCATCACAGCCGTCAAAGCAGACATTGCAACTGATTCTGCAACCTTCAGGACTTTCCCTTTGCGTATATGATCAATTAACACAATATGCTCAAGAGTATACATATCATGCACTTTAAACTCATTTTTAGCAGCTTCTTCATCATACTGCCAAATCTTATTTCCATTCCGATCACGGATAGAAAAATCACTGCTATGCCAAGAACCTTTTTCTCCGTGGATAATTGCGCCAGCTCCATTATCACAGCCATCGATCCTGCGGACCATCCCTTCTACGGTAACCCCTCTTTCGTATTCGAAGTGCATACTGAAATTATCATAGACATTCCCTATATTTTTACGAATCCGGGAGCCATATCCAATCACATTCATGGGTTTAAGATGAGAGAACCAATTGAATACATCAATCCAATGTATCAACATATTACTGATCTGATCTCCATTCACCCAATTCCAATTGAAATGCCCTCTAATCATATATTCCATATCCGTCCATTCCGGTCGACGGACAATAAACTGATCACGCCCTGTATGATAATAGACATACCCAGAGACAATATTCCCGATAAGTCCCTCCTGAACTTTCCGATAAGAAGCGACAAACCTCCTGTCAAAACGATACTGAGTCCCCGGCATAACACTCAAACCGACATTCACCGCCTGCTTAGCTGCTGCTAAAAAAGAGCGGTAACCGACAGAATCAATAGCGGCCGGTTTTTCCACAAAGACATGCTTACCATGCTCAACAGCATATTTCATTTGCTCCGAATGGAAACAATTGGGAGAAGCAATCAAAACAAGGTCAACCGATAGCTCACAAACTTTCTTATAGGCATCAAATCCAATAAAACACATTTCATCTGGAATATCCACATTTTTCCCTTGCTTCAATCGCTGACGCCCGGCCTCTAACTTATCCGGGAATAAATCGGCCAAGGCTACAATCGAAACATCATTCGCTGCATCTAAAAAATTAAATGCGGCTCCGATGCCTCTTCCTCCACATCCGATCAAAGCTGCTTTCAACGGTCTACCATCCATTGCTTTATCCGGAAGTTCCGGTATATACAACTCATTGATCGAATGCAAAAGGACTTGCTTATCCTTGTCTTTATCCATACAAGAGCTCAATAATGCGCTTGTTCCCAAAGTGCTCCCCAGACCTATACTTGCAGCACCGGATAAAAAACCACGTCTTGTTAATTTCATATTAGATGACATAAGCCATACGTTTTATAAGATTCGTTTTTCTTTTACAATTCCCGTATCCAAATATTACGAAAACTTACATTTGTCGCAGTCGGATCACGATGAGCCTGAAGAATAATAGGTCCATTACCGTGTTCCTTTATTTCCGCATTCACCGTCTCACCCAAAATTCGGGTATGATTTTGAATAATAACACCATTAAGTATGACTGTCACATAAGGGTAAGTCCGATAAGTTCCATCCTTTTTAAATGTAGGAGCGGTATATATGATATCATATACATTCCATTTTCCGGGCTTTCTTGTCACATTAGCCAAAGGAGGAGACTGCTTATAAATACTTCCTGCACACCCTGCATAATAAGTTGGATTATTAAAACCATCCAAAACTTGTATTTCATACATTCCTTGAAGAAAAATCCCACTATTTCCTCTACTTTGTTCTGTCCCTTCCAATTCTTCAGGTATTTGCCATTCTATATGCAATTGAAAATCACGGAATTCTTTCACAGTCCGAATGTTCCCCTTCTTCTTATCTACAGTAAAAACTCCTTCATGAACAGGCCATTCCGCTTTTCCTCCATTGACACTCTCCCAATGAGACAGATCCTTACCGCCAAATAAGACGATCGCATCAGAAGGAGCGCCACAGGATTGATCACAAAAATCAACCCCGGGGACAACACTTTCAGGTTGTGGAACTCTAATTTCAGACATGCCAGCAGCCTTCTTCTCTTGTTTTAAAGGCCTTTCCTGCGAGTTCACAGAAGAAGATACCAACAACAATACCAAAAATACTCTAAAAAAAAGAATAGATTTCATGCCAAACAAGATCTATTTGATTATTTATTCAACTTGTTCAATTTTTTCAGAGCCTTTTTCTGTGCTTTTTCAAAGGTCTGCTCCATTGAAACGGGTTTTCCTCCTAATCGTCTACTTTCATTAGATGCAGCCATGAATGTGAAGAGCTCAAGCGTTTCAACCTCACTCACTGGAACAACTTTTGTCTTGAAAAATTTCAAGATTTCAGTCAACAAACAAGCATAGCCCTCATAACCTCCTGCAATAACAGCACCAGAGTCACAAATAGCAGTTCCACCATAGATGTGCTTACCTGTTCGATTACCTCTAAATGTACCAATTCGTCCATCTTCCCAAAGTCCTGTTACAACATCTGTACCTTCTGAATGCATACGAGAAACCTCTTTACAACCTGTTCCCATAATCGTATATAGAATTTCCACACCATGAATACCATACCAAGAGAAATCAGGATGTGAAGGTTCGCACGGTGCGGGAGAGTAAGCATCTGCCCCTAATACTTTTCCATAATTTCCATTTCTTAATTCTACGTTTTTAGGAACAAAACGCAAGGCCGAAGAAGAAAAAATCGGAACATTATATTGGTCTGCCAATTTAAAGATTGCAATTGCATCAACCAAATCAGCCGCAATCGGTTTATCTATAAACATCGGTTTTCCGCTTTCCAAAACTTCGATAGCTTGTTCTAAATGCAAGGTGCCGTCATTTGTTTCCAACATTACACAATCCACCTTTTTCAACAGTTCTGTAATAGAAGATACAATTTCTACTCCATTCTTTTTAGCTCTTTCCGTATATTCAGGAATACGTTTATAACTGTTTTCTATTGTTTTCGAGCCATACGGATAAGCCGCTACAACTCTAAAACCTTGATGTTCGGGTTTAGGATCATCACTATTAAGCAATCCGATAAATGCAGGCGCATGAGATGTATCCAAACCTATAATACCTACTTTAATGACTTCTTGTGCTTGCATTACAAATGAAACGATACACATTAAGCATATCATTACTAGACTTTTAGTTTTCATACTATTCCTTTTTTAATTTATTTTTTATTCAATGAATAAGAACTATCAGCATCCAAATACAAAACTGCATACTCTTTTTCTCGCAGGATACTTGCCGGACAAGTTTCTGAAATAGGTCCATTAATTGTATTAAAAACTGCTACTTCTTTTGTCTTAGCAGGAACTATACAGAACATATATTCAGCTGCGGTTAATGCAGGGATAGTCAATGTAAATGCACTCACTGGGACTTTTTCCAATGCTGGAAAACAACCGTCATGAACTTGTTGCATCCGACATTTTTCATCCAACAATACCACTTTTACTCGTTCACTATCATCAAAATGAGCTACATGAGGATCATTAAAAGCAATATGTCCATTTTCTCCAATTCCCAAACAAACAATATCTACCGGATATTTTTTTAATAAAGAAGTATAACGAGCACATTCTTCCGTAGCGCTCGTTGCTTGCCCATTAATATAATTTACAGAGCGGAAAGGTACTTTGTCAAAGATATGGTCTTTAAGAAAAGTACCAAAACTCAGCGGATCATCCTTTTCCAAACCAATATATTCATCCATGTGGAATGCATTAATCCGCCCCCATTCAATTGTTTTATCAACAATAAGAGCTTCTAAAAAATCATTTTGAGATGGAGCAGCAGCAAAAATCATATTTATATGCTCTTTCTTTGCTAATAATGCTTTTATACAAACTGCTACATCTTCGGCTGCAACCTGCCCCATCTTTTCGCGTGTATCAAATACTTTTACTTTCAACTTATCTTTTGTAAATTCCATAACTGTAAATTTTATAAATCATTATAAACGACACTGCCATTTACTACTGTCATTTTGATATTTATATTCTCATCAAATAAAACTAAATCAGCATCCATACCTATGGAAATTTTTCCTTTATCACGGTCTATTCCTATAATCTTAGCCGGGGTTTCAGTCATCATTTTGATCGCATCAACCAAAGGAACTTCAGCTACTTGAATCATTGTACGAACTAAACGATCTGCTGTTGCGACACTCCCTGCAAAAGCACTTCTGTCCGGTAACTTTGCAACACCATCTTCAATAATAACCGGCTGGCCATCCTTTACGCTTCCTAAAATAGACGGTCCGTCTGGCATACCGGCCCCTCGCATAGAGTCTGTGATTAAAGCTATCTTATCAGGCCCTTTAAACTTATAGACAAATTGTAATAAACTTTTGGGAAGATGAACGCCATCCGCAATTATTTCCACAGTCATATCATCTATCATATAAGCAGCCTCTACCACACCAGCATAACGGAACGCATTCCGTCGAGTAATGGTAGACATTCCTGAATACAGGTGGGTGACATGCCTAAAGCCCACTTTATAAGCCTCTATTGCTTCTTCATAAATTGCATCCGTATGAGCGATTGAAGGGAGTATGTTTCTACGACATAATTCTCTCCCAAAATCTAATGCACCATCTAATTCAGGAGCCAAACTCCAGCGAACAATATCTTCTGTTGAGCCTAATATTTCGGTATACTCTTCAGGAGAAGGAGACCGAAGGTATTTAGGATCTTGCGCTCCCCGCTGATTAAATGAGAAATAAGGGCCTTCCAAATGTAGCCCAATAAAATTGGAGCCATTTTTATTTTCAACCTTTGCCTTTTTATAAATATCAAAAGTAGAATATAATTCCTCATTTGTACTTGTCAATGTTGTAGGCAATAAAGAAGTTGTTCCATGCTTGGCATGCATTTCCGCTATTTTCAAAAATGCCTCAACTGTTCCATCCATAAAATCATATCCCCCTGCTCCATGCGTGTGGAGATCTATAAATCCAGGAGAGAGATAAGAACCTTTCCCATCAATGATCGTATCCTTTTCGGAAGGCAATAGTTCTTCCTGTGAGATAGAGACAATTTTACCCTCTTCACATTTCAGATTACCAAGAATAATCTTCCCGCCCGGGGCTATTATTCTTGCGTTTTTTATTATTGTACCCATTGCCATTATTTCTTTTTAAAAGACCATGATTCTATCTTGTGTCCATACAAAGAGAAAAACATTAGATACAAATAACACGGTATCAATACCCAATAAGCTTGCTTAACAGAAAACAAGTCTGCGAAATGTCCATATATCAGAGGTAATATGGCATTTCCGCATAGGCCCATAATCAACAAAGAAGAACCTATTTTGGTAAACCGCCCTAATCCTCGAATAGACAAAGGCCATATACCTGCATATATCAGAGAGTTGGGAAATCCCAGAAGTACAAGAAACCAAATAGAAAAGTTCGCATCGTGCCCCAAAAAGGAGACTTGCATATTTGACAAAACCACACCTAATGAAAAAATCAACCCCAACGTGCAACATATCTGAAAAGCTCGTTTCTGAGAAAGATATTTAGGTATCAATATAATACCCATAATATATCCACAAATAGTTGCAGTCAACGTATAAGAGGGGAAGACCTTAGCCTCCAATAGATCCATATACATTGAATTAGCATAACCGATAATGGTATCTATGGCTATCACCTGTGTCCCGACATGAAGGAACATGGCAACAGCACCCATCAATAAATAAGGGAATTGCAAGATAGAGGTATGTGACTTTCCATCGTCTGTTTCAACCTCTTTATTTTCCTCTTCCTGATTAATTTCTGGTAAGACTGAATAACGAATAAAGATACCGACAGCAAACAAAAAGATACTCAAAATAGAATATGGCCAGATGACTCTACGAATCAACCCGTCTAAAACTACATCCTTTTCTGCTTCACTAAAAGCTCCTACATTCAATTGCTCGAATATTACACTATCAGATGATCTCAATATAATAGCTGCAAATATCAACGGAGCAATAATTCCGGCAAATTTATTACAAATCCCCATGATACTAATTCGCTTAGCAGCACTTTCAATAGGACCTACAATCGTAATATACGGGTTGGCCGCTGCCTGCAAAATAGTTAATCCAGTACCAATGGAAAATAAACCTATCAGAAAAACCCAGTAGGTTCTGATCAGTGCCGCAGGAACAAATAACATCGCACCGGTTGCCATGCAAAAAAAACCATACATAATTCCTTTCTTGAAGCCGGCCCGCTTCAATACAAATGAAGCGGGTATCGACATTACAAGATATGCAATATAGAATGCAAACGTAACCAAGTAAGATTGGAAATTGGTCAGTTCGCAAGCTATTCGAAAATAAGGAATTAGAATAGCATTAACCCATGAAACGAAGCCAAAGATAAAGAACATCATTCCAACAATCGCAATGGCTATATACATCATACGCTTAGAATGAGATTCTGTTGCATTATTTAAAGTCATAACTATTATTTCTATTTACCTCATCATTAAAGTTTCATTTCCCAACCCGGTTCATACGACCTAGACCAATACTTCATGGCATCATTATCATACATGATACGACCATTCTGATTATCAATATTTAAAGAATGACCAACACGCTGAGCAATATTTCCTAATTGAACAAGCAATGTACTTTTATGTCCAGAAGCAATATCTGAATGCAATGGTTCAGACTTTCTAATTGCATTAAAGAAATTCTGAATATGCAATGCATCCAACTGTTCTGCAGGATTCATCAAATTACGAGGATCTATCGCAATATTACTTTGAACATCTTTTACTACTTTATTCTTCAAATCATAAACCGTATATGCATTAGAACCGGTAATTAACAAACTACCGCTATCACCATAAAACATAGCCCCCACAGAGCTTCCTTCTATATTCTGACTATTGCAACTTCTTCCTTCCCAAGTCATCATCTTTCCTTCTCCAAATTCATAGCTTATAACCTGAGTATCTGGAGTCTCCCAGTCATCTTTATACCGAAATCTTCCACCAGCAGAAGTTACCATCGTAGGATAATCCAATTCCATACCCCAGCGAAGAATGTCAACCATATGCGTTCCGTTATTCAACGCTTCACCAGTACCCCATCTCCAGAACCAATGCCAATTATACGGATGAATATTATCCTTAAAAGCAACACGTGGTACCGGACCTTGCCATAAATCCCAATCTAACCATTCTGGTACTGGAACTTCTTTCCCTACACCAATCGATGGTCGGTTATTCGTATACCAGCTCTTTCCATAATAAACATTGCCGATAATACCATTTTTCAGTTCTTGAATGGCTTCAACAACATTCGGCCATGAACGACGTTGATTTCCCATCTGCATGACACAATTGTACTTACGAGCCCCCTTAATCAAAATTTCCCCTTCTTCCGGAGAATGGCTACAAGGTTTTTCCAAATACACATGTTTCCCAGCCTTAGCTGCCAATAACGCAGCTGGTGCATGCCAATGATCAGGAGTTGCAATAAGGACAGCATCAATATTTTTATTTTCCAACATAACACGTAAATCCTTATATTCTTTTACCTTATCATCTTTTACCTTAAGAAGAGCCTCTTTACATTTCTGTAACGCACGAGAGTCAACATCACATAAAGCTATCACCTCACAATTTTCTTGTTTCGCAAAATTACAAGCTAAAGCACGCCCTCTCGAATTAACACCAATGGCACCAACTTTAATGCGTTCGTTCGCACCTACGATATTATTATAACTTTTTGCACTAAAACCTTCCAATACTCCACCAAAAGACAATGCAGCAGATCCTACTACAGCCTTTTTTATAAAATTACGTCGTGTTACCATAATATACAATTATTTATAATTATCATTTTGAACTAAAGATCCTCCAACTTTATCAATTTCTGCTTGAGGTATTGGATAAGGCCATGTTTTTTCTGAAATATTCGAACCTTTTTCTGTGGCAATTCCTTCAGGAGTCTTATAAAAATCCCTGATTTTATCCACAAAAATACCCCAACGCATAAGGTCATAATATCGTAAACCCTCTGCTGCCAATTCTACTCTACGCTCATGTCGAACAACTTTTCTTAAGTCATCGCTGATCTTAACCTTATAATTTTTTTCAAACTCTTCTTTTGTTATAGGCTCTGCTATATTAAATGATCTGTAAGTTGCATAACTATCCGTAGGAGATGTTGTCAAAAAAGCTCTTTCTCTAACTTTATTAATTACATCAACCGCTTCTTGTAAATTTTCACCTAATTCAATCAGTGACTCTGCATACATCAATAAAACATCTGCATACCTTATATGATAATATGACCAATCTGTTTGTTTCAGTCCCGCATCAGGTCTTCTAAAATGATCTACATAATGCTTACGGCTTTGTAATTTTGTAAAATTATCATAACCTGTATAATCATGTACTTCCTCGTTTCCATCTTTCTTAGGGAAAATATCTCCATGAGACAAAATCGTATGGACTTTACGTGGATCCTTTACCTCATATTCATTCACCAAATCATAGGTAGGGACCTCACCTCCCCATCCACCAGTAACACCACGCCCAACAAAATAAATCAAAGCAGGATTTCCATTACAATAAGGAGGATTATAACTGTTATAAGTCATAAAAATACACTCTTTAGACATATAACCTCTTTCCACACTATTAAACAGATCTTCGTAATTTGGAACTAATTCATATGCTCCGGAATCTATAACCTTCTTACAGTCTGACTTTGCCAACGCATAATCCTTATTAAACAATGCGACCCTTGCCCTAAATGAATACACAGCCTCACGAGTTACTCTGCCAAATTCATCTGTAGATAACTCTTTGACACTTGGTAGATTTTCCTCTGCCAAAGCAGTCTCTAAATCTTTCATAATAAAATCATAAACCTCTTCCATAGGAGCCTTTGTAATAGTTGTTTTATCAATTACGTTTAAAGGTTCTTCTATTATAGGTACATTCGCAAAAATCATCATTAAATCAAAATAATAAAAGGCCCTCAAAAAATGGGCTTCTGCAATCCAACGAGCCTTTTCTTCCGTTGACACATAGGCACCGCCAGCTTGAATCAAAGGAGTTTCCAATGTAATATTTTGCAGTAAAACATTACATCTTGATATCGCTATTTGAAGTCTATGATTCCAAACCCTCTCTAACAATAGTGTTGAAGGTAAAGGATTACCCCTCGCAATTTCGGTAATTCTTATTTTATCTGCCGCATCCGAGCCTCCCTTATGCATGTCATCTGTAATACAATCAAAAAATTCAAATTTAAACATCTGATATTCTGCATTAGATAACATCGGAGTATAACACATTGACAACATTTTGGAGCCAGCGTCCTCTGTATTAATCCAAGTCGAATTATCCAGAGAACCAAGAGGAGGCCTATCTAAAAAATCGTCAGAACATCCGGTCACTAATAAAATACTACAAATAACTAAACTTATACCTGAAAAATATCTTAAGACTTTCATATGACATTCATTTTATAATTTTAAACTTAGTCCAACCATAAAAGATCTTGCTTGAGGATACCACCCCATGTCAATACCCATAAAAGCAGGATTTGAATTACCCAATTCCGGATCCAACCCTGAATAACTTGTAATCGTAAACAAATTTTGAGCAGCGACAAATAGTCTCAAATTTTGAACTGTCAATTTCTGAACCCACTGTTTCGGGAATGTATAACCTAAAGTTACATTCTTCAAACGGACATATGATCCATTTTCGATATACCATTCAGACATCGTCAAATTATCACGACTATTAGCACTAATTGCAAAATTCTCATTCGTACTGCCCGGACCAGTCCAGAATTTATCAAAAATGTCTTTTGGTGCATTATACCAACCGGTCCCGGAATATATGTCATACTTCAATATATTCAAAATGTCATTACCTACCGACCCCTGGAAAAACATTGACAGATCAAACCCCTTGTATTCTCCACTTAATGTCAAACCAAATGTAAAATCAGGATGAGGATTGCCGATCATTGTACGGTCCTCTTCTCCAAGTTTTCCATCTCCATTCAAATCAACAAACTTCAAATCTCCAGGTTCTGCAGTCGGCATGATTATAGTATTATCTGGTCCACCTCTATAATTATTTATTTCCTCTTGTGTTTGAAATACTCCATCCATCTTATATCCATAAAAATAACCTATAGGCTTTCCTGGTTCAATCATCGTATTTACTTGATTTCCCAAATGTGTCTTTCCTGGTATATTTGTTCCACCTCCTAAACTAAGAACCTTATTTTTATAAGTAGATATATTACCAGCAATATTATAAGAAAAATCATTTCCAATTTTTCCATGATAATCAATAACAAATTCAAAACCTCTATTTCTTACACTACCCGCATTACTCCACGGTGTATTAGGTAATCCGATTGCAGCAGGCATAGGCACTTGGACTAGCATATCAGAAGTCTTTCTATCAAAATAATCAATGTTAAACTTCAAAGCACTATTAAAGAAAGCTAAATCTAAGCCAAAATCCAATTGTCGTGTTGTTTCCCATCTTAAATCAGGATTTCCTACATTCGTACGTCCACCACTCAACCACGGAGTCATAGAATTCCCTAATAAATAATATGTACTATTCCCATATCTTGTCAAATAAGCACCTGAACTTATATTTTGATTTCCAATTTCTCCCCAGGCTGCTCTAAATTTACCTTGAGAGAACCAGTCACCTACAACATCCTTTATAAAAGATTCCTCCCGGAAATTCCAACCTCCAGAAACGGAAGGAAATACTCCCCACCGATGCTTATCAGCAAAATTAGAAGACCCATCCCAGCGTATATTAGCTGTAATCATATATTTATCAGCATAAGAATAAAAAACACGTCCAAAATAAGAATTCATCGTATGATAAGAAACCGAGCCCGATGCTGCAGGATTTTTAGTCGCAGCATTTATTATCTGCTGATTAGCATCATTATTTACGAGTCCTTCCTTCGATGCATTAACCGTTTCATAACGTTCTTTTTCAGCAGAAGTTCCTACCATCGCAGACACTGCATGATCTCCAAACTTATCATTATACGAAAGATAATTTTCAAAAACCCAATAATCCCTTTGCCCTACACCACGTCCTACTTTCGCATTTGTAACCTGATCCGTTCCATTTAAATAATATTTCGGTAAGAAACTTTCATCCGATGTACGGGAAATATCCAAACCCAAACTGGACTTAAACGACAAAAATGGAAACAACTTTATATCTGCGCTCAGATTATTTTTCAACTGTAATCCCTTCCATCGGTTTTGCCCTTTCCTATCTGTTTGGGCCAATGGATTAGGTTTATTAGAATACAAGATACCGGTATATTGAGAAAAAGGATTAGTCGGTTCATACCCATCCATAATTCTATTATAAAGAAAATCCGGAATATCTACCAAATTATTTCTAAATGCAGGAGTAATAGGGTCAGACGTTAACGCAGAAAAAACAGTACTGGTATAAGCATTATTCTCATCTGTTGTACGTCGAGTCTCGTATATTACATTCGTATTTAAAGAAACACTTAACCACTTATATACCTCCGAATCCAAATTCAATCTTCCGGATAGCCTTTCATAGTCTGTAGATTTTATAATACCATCCTGCTTCATATAACTAAAACTTGAACGATAACGTAGTTTATCAAGTCCACCGGACAAAGACAAATTATAATTTTGAGAAATTGCATTAGAATTCTTTATTTCATTCCACCAGTTTGTACCTGCCCGACCTCCATTCTTATCCAAAAAAGAGAGTATAGTTTCTATTTTTTCAGGAGTCGCAAAATCATCCAATAAAGGCTTGCTGGATGCTTCATAAGCCATATTTTTATACTTGATGAATCCTTCTGCATCAAGCATATCATATGTTTTAGCAGCATTCTGGACACCAACCATCATATCAAAATCAATTGTCGATTTATAGGAAGTACCTGTTGTTCCTTTTTTTGTAGTAATCAATATGACTCCATTTGCAGCCCGAGCCCCATAAATAGCTTGTGCAGAAGCATCTTTTAAGACCTCCATACTTTCTATATCCCTTGGATTTAGCCAGCCAATATCAGTTTGAGGTAACCCATCAACAACATAAAGAGGATCATTATCATTAATAGTTCCAACCCCACGAATACGAACAGTCCCCATAGCACCTGGAGTACCTGATGTAGATGTAATCGTAACACCTGCGGCCTTTCCCTGTAAAGCATCAGATGCACTTCTCAACGGTAAGTCTGCTATCTCATCTCCTTTCAATTGTGATACAGCCCCAGTTAGATCTCTTTTTCGCATCGTTCCATATCCGACAACAACTATCTCATCTAATGCTTCTGCATCTTCTTTTAGTACAATATTATACGAAGTTTTATCAGTGATTTTAATATCCTGCGTGTTATATCCTATATAAGAAATCTGTAAAACAGCCCCAGTTGCAACTTCTATAGAGAAATTCCCATTGATATCTGTAATAGCTCCATTTGTTGTACCCTTTTCCACAACATTTGCTCCTACAATCGGTTCCCCACTGTTATCTTTGATACAACCTGCAATCTTTTTAAGAAATTGATTTCCAGAGACCGCCTTTGTTATGATAATATGCTTACCTGTAATCTTATAAGTTAAGTTATTATTTTTTGTAATCTCATTCAAGATTTCCGAAACCAACTTATTCTTTACATTTAAATTGATTCGCTGATTATTATCAATCTCTTCACTTTTATAGAAAAACATAAATTCCGATTGTTTTTCTATCTGAGAGACCACTTCATAAAATGTTCCATTTTTCACTTCAACAGAAATGCGATGTTCCTGGGCATAAGTTACTGCAGACACTTGAAGAATACCCGCCAAAATAAATATTGCCGTGATTTTCATAATACGTGTTGTTTTTAGTGACAGAAAAGCACTGTCATCTCGTTTTTTCTTCATACATTTGGATGTTTTTGTTATTAAATTGTCTCATTCGCAAAGTTTTCCAGACAAGACGGATGAGAACGGTTAACTGATAAAAATAATTTCTGAATCGGGAAATGTCGTTACCATTTTCCGATTCACTTTTAAAATATTAGAACTTTGTACATAGGCAATTCTGTTTTAAAGGTTCAACAATTCATTTATGTGTTATAAAAATATCTCTTTTCACCCGTTTAAAAGCAAACTGTTTCTCATAATCAATAATACGAAATACATCCATAATATCTTGTTCCAAAGAAAATGTTCCGGTATATCGGATTTGTTCCAGACGTGGATCATTCAAATGTATTTGCACATTATAATAATTTTCCAAACGCTTACAAATAAATAACAACGGCTCATCTTTAAATTTATACTCTCCATTTACCCATGCATTTGCAAATGATGCATTCACATCACATAATGAAACAGATCCACTCTTATTATCAGACAGGGCACGCTGGTTAGGTTTTAGAAACATACGACTGGTAGATTCTCCTAACTCATTGAATGCGTCCAACATAACCCTCCCACTCAAAAGAGTAACGATACTATAAGATTCGTCTTTATATGCTTGTACATTAAAAGTCGTACCCAATACTGTTATATCCTGTTTATTCAATTTAACAACAAATGGTTTTTCTTCATCCTTAGCCACTTCGAAATAAGCCTCTCCTTCTAAATAAACCATCCTGTTCTTTTCACCAAAACTGGTTGGATATTTAAAGGTTGTTGCTGCATTTAATATAACTTTAGTTCCATCGGAAAGAACCAACGTATTAGCACGTCCTCCTTTTTCAACATGTATTTCATTATACACTACTTCCTTTTCTTTACTATTGGATAAATAGGTATTTCCCTGAAATTCTTTAATACCCCAACCTACTCCGACAGCTATAGCCACAATAGCCACATACTTAATTAGTGATAACCACAAATTATATGTATGAGATTTATCATAGGAAGAAATCTCTATATTATCTTTTTCTATGCGTGCAAGCATTCGTTGCCAACTTGCCTCATTTACCTCTTCCTTTGAGAAGAAGGAACGTCGACTGGAATCTGATATGCTTTTCAGCCCAAAGAAATAAGATTTATGTTCCGCATCTTCTTCCAGCCAGGACTCTAAATAATGAAGCTCTTCTTCATTTATATCCTGTTGCAAAAAACGGATTATTAATTCTTCTATGTTATATTTTTCAGACATTCCGATGTTCGTTTATATTATACACGATTATCTCTTCAGATCTACTTACGCAATTCTCAGAAATTTGAAAGAAAAATCAAACAGCTAAGCAAAATACCCCGTAAAATCTTCAATGCCTTATAAAGTTGTGCCTCCACCGTACGAGTGGAAATATTAAGCAGTACAGCTATTTCCGAAGTTTTTCGTTCTTCCAGATAGGACATTGTAAAGATTTCACGACACTTATCCGGCAACTTATCCATCTCTTTATAGATAAGCTCCAGGCGCTCGTCTTCCGCAAACAAGGATTGCGGATCGTCATTGTAATATATCTCTTCTATTTTTAATTTGGTAGTGACGGCATTAATATAATCACCTTTTACCTCCTGATGCTTCAGATAATCCAAACAGGCATGTTGAACGGAGCGATACAAATAAGTTTTAATCCCTTCTTTCAGGAACAAAAAAGTCCTCTTTTGCCAGACTTTAAGAAACACATCCTGCACCAGATCCTCTGCAGTAATAGCATTTACATACTTTCCTGCATAAAAAATCAGCATCGGAGCATTTGATTTATATAACTCCTTGAACTGAATCAACTCTCGATCATCCTCCTTCGGTCTATCCATAACACATGCTAACAAAGAAACGTTTCTACAAGTATAGACGATTTATTCGGGAAAACTACTTACGGAAAAGTTATATTTTTACTTATAGGAGGCTTTTTAACGATTGAAAGAAAAAGTTATTTGCCGTTTATCACCACAAAGACGGTCGTCATCGCCATGACAAAAGACTTATCCGCCGGCAATTAATTTTTATTGGAAGTTTGATAACACTATTTAGCATCTCAGTTCTTGACAAGTTCGGACAAACCCGTATCTTTGCATCGTGGTTTTTTCATAATAGTATTAGATTTAAGGTTAACAAAGTTTGGTTAGGGGTTGTCGTGAGACAGCCTTTAATTATTTATAGGGGTCTGCTATTTCCTGAAATAGCCAGATCGGGGAAAATTGATAAGTCATCCGGCAGAATTGCCATTTACCGCCAGCCACAATAGACCGATCTTTGCATTATACAACAAACATATAAAATAGCAAAGACATGACGACTAAATTAAGTAACCTATTTTACGCTTTCCTGAACATCGCAGCCTCCACTCAAAAGCTAGGTATTAATCTGATCCGCGTAGCGATCCTGATTATATTTGTATGGATCGGAGGATTGAAATTCTATAATTACGAAGCAGAAGGTATCGTACCGTTTGTAGCGAACAGTCCTTTTATGAGCTTCTTTTATACGAAAAGTGCTCCCGAATATAAAGAATATAAATTGAAAGAAGGGGAATTCAACGAAGCAAAACATCAGTGGCATGTGGAAAACAACACGTACGGCTTCTCGCACGGATTGGGTATCCTGATCATGGCTATCGGTATCCTGACATTCTTAGGTATTTTCTCCCCAAAAATCGGCCTGGTAGGTGCAGGACTCGCCATTATCATGACGGTCGGAACGCTTTCTTTCCTGGTGACGACGCCGGAAGTATGGGTGCCGGATTTGGGAAGTGGAGAACATGGATTTCCGCTGCTGAGCGGGGCAGGCAGACTGGTGATAAAAGATACGGCGATCATTGCCGGAGCAATCGTCGTGCTTTCGGACTGCGCACAGAGGATATTGAAACAGAAGAAATAAAAAACAAGAAGGAGGTGAATTCTAAGTCCTCTCCAAACAATATCTCTCAAATCTTACCCAAGTTTACGAA
>ERZ827037.1003-NODE-1003-length-33345-cov-4.948363_pt1 | contig 33345 bp, 34 predicted proteins | sample MGYA00519924_ERZ827037 | MGnify/ENA primary metagenome ERZ827037 (study PRJEB31778, sample SAMEA3449250) | human gut metagenome | biome: human gut; feature: human-associated habitat; material: faeces | place: United Kingdom | collected 2010/2012 ...
GATTCGAACTCCCGACCTTCTGGTCCGTAGCCAGACGCTCTATCCAGCTGAGCTACGCGCACATATTATTTATTTGCTTCAGTTGTTTGTGTACCTCAGCAACGAAATTAAGTATAGCGCATCATTTTCAATCTGTCAACACATATTTTAAATTTTTTTATATTTTTTCAAATTAACTTTTCCAGACACATTCCAGTCCCCATTTTTTCTTATTAATTATTCGCTTTTTTTGTGATAAAGCCACTGTTTGCCGGGCGTATGAACAGTAATATAAATCCTGTGGCTTGTCTTTCTTTTTTACGTCTGGACTTTTCTTTCTGATTTTTATAATGCTATAATTAAATCATTCTAAAACACGAGGACTTACACATGACCAGAAAAATTGCCGTAATCAATGACTTATCCGGTCTTGGCCGCTGTTCCCTGACGGCTGCCATCTCCGTATTATCATCCATGGGCGTCCAGCCCTGTCCGCTTCCGACTGCTATTTTAAGTTCCCAGACGGAATATCCGAGCTATTATAGCTATGATTTTACCGGTAAGATGGATCATTTCCGTCAGGAGTGGAAAAAGCTTGGAACAGAATTTTCAGGGATTTATACCGGCTATACCGCAAGCGTAGCACAGATCGAGCAGATTTTCCGTTTTTTAGATACATTTCAGAAAAACAATACCTTTCTCGTCGTAGATCCTGTTATGGGTGATGACGGGCTTACTTATGATATGTATACCGGTGAACTTCTCGCTGCCATGAAGCAGCTTGTTACCCGCGCAGACGTTATTACCCCGAATCTCACCGAATTCTGTCTTCTAACGGATACGGACTATGCCGATTTTCAAAATCCGCTTCTCTCTATCCGGGATATCACAGAAAAACTACAGACAGCCAGTCAGAAGCTGCCCGCGGGACATCCTGCAAAAATCATCATTACAGGCATTCATTTTACAGACAAGGAGCAGGGAACTCCGGTCCATAAGATTGGAAATCTTCTATTAGATCATACGGATGCAGATACTTATGTGCCACCTGTTCTTTCTGCCTTCCCGTGCTGCAAAGGCAGTTATTCCGGAACCGGGGATCTGTTTGCTTCCTGCATTACCGGCGGACTTGCCCGTGGACAGGAACTTTCGGAGATCATACACATTGCCGGACGATTTCTTGAAAAAGCTTTGATTGATTCTGTTTCAGAAGATGTACCCGTGAATGAAGGCGTTAATTTTGAGAAATATCTGTATATGTTACATCCGTGTGTCTGAAAATGCTCTCTGTAAATGTTGAACCATTATACAGAGAATCTGTCACCAGCATCTTCTTCCGAACACATAATGATATAAAAAAACATCACTATATCCGCTTATTCGTTCCTCTCCCGGAATTCTTCAGGCGTCATATAGTGATGTTTTTATATAATCTTACGAAATACTTGCGAATGTAATCTGTGCCCCGTTTGCTTCTGCCTGCACTTTATATTCTTCTGGATAGTATCTTGTGGATAATACATATTCTCCGTCATTTACAAATACTTCTACCGAAGATGCATCTGCCAGAATCTTCAGGTTCTTCACTTCTTCAGTTTCCACATATCTCATGCTTCTTCCTGCAGATACCGAAGTCTTCTCCTGGCTTGTAAAATGCATCTGGAATTTTCCGTCTTTGTAATCCAGAATCAGTTCGTCCGAAAGTATAACTTTGAACTGATTACCGGATATGTTCTTTATATCCATCTCATATACCGCATAGCCGTCTACACTCAGCATATCTTTGACTTCACTTACCAGCTTCTTCTTTTCTTCCAGTTCTCTTACCGGACGCTGGCAGATCTTACCGTCTTTTTCGAAGATTTCACGTGGAAATGTAAAGCAGTGCTGCCATCCTGTCTGGATCGTCGGATTCGTATATTCTTCGCAGTCCGGCATTCCCATCCAGCTTATGTGAATTCTTCTTCCATCCTCAGTCTCAAAGCTCTGTGGTGCATAATAATCAAATCCGTAATCCCATAAGTAATAATCCGACAACTTATATTCTCCGAGAATGTCCCCTTCTACTTCAAAATATCCGGACTGATATACATTTCGGTCATTCCACACGCCGCCTTCTAGCCCCTGTACAGATGTAGAAAGAATCTTTTTATCTCCAATTTCAAAATAATCCGGGCACTCCCACATATAACCAAATGGTTTTTCGGATTCTACGCGGCTTTTGAACTTCCAGTTTACTTTATCCTCAGACTCAAACACAAGCACCTGTCCTACATCTTCATTGGTTCTTGCACCCTGTACCATATAATAGGTATCATTTTCTTTCCATACTTTTGGATCCCTTACATGACAGGTCAGATTGTCCGGATAGTCTGAATTTCTCATCAATTCTTTTTTGTTTCCAAATGTCTTACCGTCTTCTGTCACTACAAGAACAGTGTTGCCCTCACGTCCGTTTCTGATGTAATCGTAATCCCCGTCTTCTAATTTGACATTTCCTGTATAATACAGATACATTTTCCCATCTTCGATAAATGCGGATCCGGAATATACACCGTGACAGTCAAATGGCTGGTCAGGATAAAGTGCATTGCCCTGATACTCCCAGTCGATCATATTCGTACTGGTGTAATGCCCCCACATCTTTACGCCGCCTTCCGGGTTGAATGGGGAATACTGGAAGAATGCATGATAGATTCCCTGAAACTGACAGAGTCCGTTTGGATCGTTCAGCCAGCCAACCGGCGGCATCAGATGTAGTTTTTCGCGGAACTTTCTATCTGATGCGGATAATTCTTCTTTTGCCTTCTGATTCTTCTCTGCTATATCTACTAATTTTACAAGATCTCTTGTTAATGCGTTCATAATCCTATCGTCTCCATCTATTTTATTATGTTATTTTTATGCTGCTTTTGTATCTTGTGATGTACCTGGATTACTCCGTTGCTATGCATTTCCCGCAATCCCAAAATCCTTACATCTTCTTATAGTTATGGGGCTGGAAGTTTATATTACTTTCGGCCCCATATCGTACTATTATTTTGCAAGTCTCATTACTTTGCTTGTTGTCTTAACTTCAGCAGGTTCTGCCTTTGTTACATTTCCAAAGTCATCTGTGTTCGTCAGGATCATCATGGTTGTTGTCTGATATCCTGCCTTCTCAATCTCATCAAGATCTGCTTCTACCAGGACATCTCCTGCATGCACTTTATCTCCGTCAGATACTTTCTTGGTAAATCCTTTTCCATCCATCTTCACGGTGTCGATACCGATATGGATCAGAAGTTCCCCGCCTGCTTTTGTTGTAATACATACGGCATGACCGGTTTCAAATATGTTAGAGACCTCTCCGTCACATGGTGCTACGATCTTACCATCTGCAGGCTCTACTGCTACGGTTGCTCCAAGCATCTCGGATGCAAATGTCTCGTCTTTTACTTCTCCTAATGGAATCTGTGTTCCATTTACCGGGCTTGTTAATGCCTCTTCTGCTACTTCTTCTGTATCATCTGCTGTTGTTTCTGTCTTGTCTTCTACTTCTTTTTCTTCTGCTTTTGCTGTGTCGTCTGCTACTAGTCTCGTTGCACAGTGTGCTGCAGATGCAATGTTCTTACTTCCACCGACATGATTCAAAATTTCCTGTGCGATCTTTCTGTAATCCATAATAACTCTCCTTCCCTTTTCATGCGTTTTATATGTAATCGTTTTCACATTTCTTGATTTAATGATAAGAAAAAAAATGCCATTTGTAAAGATGGCATTTTTACTGATTTTTCATATTCATTTTTGTGCGTTTTTCACGATTTTCGATGTTTTTGACCGATTTTGGAGTTATTCATCCATGAATGATACATTTTAATATCTTCGTCTTGTGTTGATACCTGACTTTTTTGCTTTTAATCGATAACCATATCTTCTATGTTTTCCTCTGGTTCGGCAATTTCCGCTAATCTATATCCCAATTTCACCTCTACCGGTATATTTTCCCCACGTTCTATTACATCCAACAGAAGTTCTGCACCTCTGATTCCGCTGGTCTTATAGCCAAAATGCACCGTCGGAATTCCGCCTGTTACGGCTTTTAAAAGCTGATTATCTCCAAATCCGGTTACCTGGATCGATGTATTTTCCAATATATAACGGAATCTGGAGCCTGTATCTTCTACATTTTTCGGGATCTGGCTTCCCACATAAGCATGAATAGCTTCTATCGCACCTGCAGCAATCGTATCTGTGGCACACGATATGATATCGATGTCATGTTTTTCATTTAATAATTCCAGTACTTTTTCATACCCGGACTTTGTTGTGAACTCTGATACTTTATAATTTTCTTCCTTCAGTTCTTTTCCCATCGACTTAAGTCCGGCGCGGAACCCGTCTTCTCTTGCTGCTCCTGCTGCCTTATCTTCTCTGGATACTCCGATATAAGCAATCTCTTTTTTGCTTTTGGCTGCTACCGCACGTCCCATGGCTTCTCCTGCACCATAATCATCATGGTAGATACAGTTTGCAAATTTTGTGTGCTGCCCGATCACCACTACCGGTACCTTGGATTCTTTCAGGAATCTTCTGTGCTCTGCAGTGATCATTGTACCTACAAGGATAATTCCGTCTACCGGATAGTTCTCAAACAGACGCATATACTCGATTTCTTTTGCCGGTGTATTGTCCGTTCCTGCAAGCAGCATCTGATAATTTCTCTCTGAAAGGACCTGCTCCACACCTGCTGTAATACGGCTGATAGATTCTGAATTGATCTTCGGGACAACGACTCCCACCAGGCATGCTTTTTTCGTACGCAGCATTCTGGCCTGGGCTGACGGCTGATATCCGGTCTCTTCGATAACCTTCCTGATCTGTTCTTTCTTCTCATCACTGACATAACCGCCATTCAGATATCTTGATACTGCGGCACTGGATACGCCTGCCAGCTTTGCAATTTCTTTGATTGTCATATAAACTTACTCCCTTTTTTACTTCTAACTACCTGTTATTATAGCAGATAAATAAACGAAGGGGACGGAGGTTTTTTAAAAAGGGACAGGACATTTTAAAAAAGGGACGGAGGTTTTTTAAAAATACCCCGTCCCTTTTTAATATTAATTTTCAAACTGGCTGTGATATAACTTATGATAGAAGCCACCTTTTTTCAGCAATTCTTCATGATTGCCTTGCTCGATGATCTTACCATCTTTCATAACTAAAATTAATGAAGCATTACGTATCGTGGAAAGTCTGTGCGCCACAATAAAGCTTGTTCTTCCCTTCATCAGCTTATCGAATGCCTCCTGTACCTGCAATTCAGTACGGGTATCAATACTTGATGTCGCCTCATCTAAGATCAGCATTGGCGGCAGACAGAGCATTACCCTTGTGATACAAAGAAGCTGTTTCTGCCCCTGGCTGATACTGTCTTCATGAAGCACTGTATCCAGTCCTTTTGGAAGTCTGCGGATGAACTCCCAGCTTCTTGCTTCTTTTGCCGCACGGATGATCTCTTCATCCGTTGCATCCGGTTTTCCAAAGCAAATGTTATCTCTCACCGTTCCACTCTTGATCCATGTATCCTGCAATACCATACCAAAGCTGCTTCTAAGTGCATGTCTGGATACGTCACGGATGTCCTTACCATCTACCATGATCTTACCACCGTCTACATCGTAGAAACGCATCAGCAGATTGATAAATGTTGTCTTACCACATCCGGTCGGACCAACAATTGCAATCCGCATACCTGGTTTTACATCCAGATCAAAGTCTTCAATCAGCTTCTTTTCTTTGTCATAACTAAATGCTACATTTTCGATTGCTACATTTCCACTTACATCAACCAGTGTGCCTTCTGCATCCGGTGTCTCTTCTTTCTGCTCTAACAGATCAAAGATACGGTCCGCACATGCAAGTGCATTCTGCATCTCTGTGATCACGGAACTGATGTCGTTGAACGGCTTCATATACTGGTTCGCATAAGATAACAGTACAGACAGACCACCAACGGTTAGTGTTCCTCCCGGAATTAAAAATGCTCCAAGAAGTGCTACTCCTGCGTAAATGATATTATTGACGAATCGTGTGGACGGGTTTGTTAAACTGCTGTAGAATACCGCTTTCTGGCTGTATGTCTGCAGTTCTTTGTTGATCTCGTCAAATCTTCTGGAAGACTCTTTTTCATATCCAAATGCTTTGACTACTTTCTGTCCGCCGATCATTTCCTCAATCAATGCTGTCTGACGACCTCTTGTCTCACTCTGCTTTCTGAACATCGTATAGGATCTGGATGAAATGAATTTTGCAACCACAAAACTAAATGGAGTCAGAACGATTACAAGTAATGTTACCCACACATTTTTGGAAAACATGAAGATCAACGTTACCACGATCGTCACAATTCCGGAAAATAACTGTGTAAATCCAAGTAACAGACCATCGGATAAAATATCTGTATCTGCAATGACACGGCTTACGATATCTCCGGTGCTGTGCTGGTCCAGATAAGATAATGGAAGTACCTGGATATGTCTGATTGCCTGCGAACGGATATCCTGCACTATTCTGTAGGTCATGCGGTTATTTAACAGATTCATAAGCCATGTAGCAAGTGCTGATATCACAATGAATATCACAATCTGCTTCAGATAATACCACATACCATCAAAGTTAACCTCATGTGCCGCAACTACTTCATCGATTGCATCTCCGAATAAAACCGGCACATATAACTGAAGTATTACAGAGATTGCAGCAAAGACTACACTGAATACCAGAAAAATCTTATATTTTCCTATGAGCTTTAATAACTTCTTCATTACTCTGCCGCTCCTTTCTCTGTCTTCTCTGTCAGTTTATCCGCTTTATCCAAAGCTTTTCTGGCTTCCTCTGAAGACTTGTCTGTAACCGGGCGTTCTTCCGGGAACTGTGAATAATAGATTTCCTGGTATGTCTCACAGGATTCCATCAGTTCTTCGTGTGTTCCCTGACCTGCCAGTGATCCATTATCCATAACCAGGATCTTGTCTGCCTGACGGATACCTGAGATTCTCTGGGATACGAGGAATGTAGTCACATCTCCCTCCAGACCTGCAATTGCTTTACGAAGTGCTGCATCTGTTGCAAAATCCAGTGCGCTTAAGCTGTCATCCAGGATCAGGATTTCCGGATGTCCAACCAGTGCGCGAGCAATCGTCAGACGTTGTTTTTGTCCTCCGGAAAGGTTCCGTCCATTCTGTTCCACCTTAAAATCAAGCTTGCCGTCTTTTGATTCTACTACCTCTTTCGTCTGTGCGGTTGTAATTGCATCCCACAGTTCCTCATCTGTTGCGTGGTCATTTCCCCACTTCAGGTTTTCGCGGATTGTTCCTTTGAAAAGGACTGCCCGCTGCTGGACTACACCGATTTTCCGGCACAGCTCCCCCTGCGGATAATCTTTGGCAGGAATACCATTCATCGTCACCGTTCCTTCCTGTGGATCATAGAATCTTGGGATCAGGCTTACCAGTGTACTCTTACCACTACCGGTTCCTCCGATGATTCCGATCGTCTGGCCTTTCTTAGCCTGGAACGTAATATCAGATAAACTTGATGCTCCGGCGCCTTCGTAAGTAAATGTAACGTGGTTGAATTCGACTGCCAGATTGTTATCTGTTTTATCATTCCCGCCGTCCGTCACACCTTTTGTTTGGTCATCCTTCATCTGAGCATTTTCTGCATTCTCTGCAATTTTGGCATCTTTATTTCCAGCCACTGCTTTATATTCCATACTGGATTTCACATCCAGAATACCAGCCACACGGTCTGCACACGCCATAGATTTATTCAGTGTAATAATCAGCGATGCTAATTTGATCAGCTCTACGATAATCTGCGCCATGTAGTTATATAACGCTACTACCTGTCCCTGCTGAAGATTGCCAATATTCACCTGCACACCGGCACGTGCGATCAGCAATACGGTTGCCCCATTGATCAGTACATACGTAACCGGATTCAGTAACGCTGAGATTCTTCCTACAAATTCATTCAGTCTGGTCAATTCTTTGTTGCCCTCTTCGAATTCATCTACTGACTGTTCTTCCCTGCAGAATGCACGGATGACACGGACACCGGTCAGGTTCTCTCTTGTAAGTCCCGTCACACGATCAAGTCCGGCCTGCACTTTCTTGAACAGCGGGATACTGATTAGCATAATAGAAAATACCACCACAAACAGGATCGGTACCGTCACTACGAAGATCAGTGCACAGCGCACATTGATCGTAAATGCCATCACCATGGCTCCGATTACGACAAACGGACTTCTAAGTAATAACCTAAGTCCCATGTTGATACCATTTTGCACCTGGTTTACATCATCTGTAAGTCTGGTAATCAGTGTATCCGTTCCAAGCACATCTAGCTCTGAAAATGAGAGACTCTGGATATGGTCGAACATTGCCTGTCTCACACTCGTCGCAAATCCAACACTCGCCTTCGCGGCAAAAAACTGTGCGGTAAAACTACAGAAAAGTCCAACCGCTGCCATGAGCAGTAATACAAAGAACATCTGCACGATATATCCATGATCGTTCTTCGCAACGCCCACATCAATAATCTGAGCTACCACAACCGGAACCATCAGGTCGAACACAACTTCTAACAGCTTAAAAAGCGGTGCCAGAATACTTTCCTTGCGATAAGGTCTCAGAAACTTTTCAAGACGCTTCATTATTTTCACTCCATTCCTTTTTCTATCCGATAACTAATAAATGATATCTGTTTATATCTGAATACCACACTATGAATCTTTATAATATTCAGGTTTCTTTATTCGTTATCTACTTATTATAATGTCCCTTGACTGTTCTATTATAGTCCGTTATCATTGATATGAATAATATTGTTTTTATAGCTTTGCAATACAAAAAATATATAAGGCAGGTAATCTACTATGGAACTCAGGCAGTTAGAATATTTCCGCGAAATCGCATCCACCGGCAGCATCAACGAAGCAGCAAGACACTTAAACATGTCCCAGCCACCGCTCAGCTACCAGATCCGTCAGCTGGAAAATGAATTAAATGTGAAACTTTTTGACCGTACCAGTAAAGGCGTTACCCTGACCGAAGCCGGCAAGCTTCTCTACGATCGCTCCGGTAATCTGCTGGAATACGCCAGATCTACCGAACTGGAAGTCTCCAAAACCGGGAAAAAACGTATCTTACGTATCGGCCTGACCCCGACAACGGTAGATACCATCATGCCTTATATTTCCCAATTTTCGAAAAAAAATCCCGACGTGAACTTTGAAGTTCACGACGGGATCACTTATTCGCTTTATCAGTATCTTCTGGACGGGATCATCGATATCTCCGTTGCCAGAACACCTCTGCGTCTTGACGAGGTGTCTTATATGGAATTGTGCTCCGAACCGATGATCGCGGTATCGGCGCCGGAAAATGTTGTTTCAAAGACTGCTGCCGTTACAGCAGATACTTCCTCTCCAACCGTTCGTTCTGAAGATACATCTCATAACGCTTCCTTAAAACTCGCTGATCTTCTACACAAACCACTGATCTTATACCGGAGATACGAAGAGCTGATCATGAATACTTTTCATTCTCAGAATATGAATCCCGATATCTTCTGCGTCTGCGACGACCCAAGAGGCGCTATGCTCTGGGCGAAAGAAAATCTTGCAACCGCCATCTTTCCTCAGTCCATGGCAAGCCTTTGTGACGGACTTTGTATACAAGAACTGGATGAACCGGATCTTGTAACCAAGATACTTCTGATCTGGGCGAAAGGTAAGAAGCCTGTGCCATTGGTGCAGGAATTTTTGGATGTATGTGGTGAGCGTTAGCGCATTAGAGCTTACGGCTCACCCACCATATTCCAACTGCGATATACACCGCCATCACCCCCAATATGACAGATGCAGCAATCGATTGATTCCTGTTTTCCAAAACAAATGTCAACAGCAGAAATGCAATTTCGCCACACCAATATGACCACATGTATTTTCGTTTTCCACAATCTGTAATCCAGGTTTTGGAATCCAGTATCCAGAGTAAATTAATGAATATTCCAAAGACTAAGGATACGATCAGTGACGTAAGGGCTTCTGCTGACATATTTGTCATTCCATTTTTTGCAAATGCAATGCATAACACCAGTAAATCATATAATAATAGCAATATAGCATTTCTTTTTAGTGATTTTATATTTTTATGAATGTTCACTTTTTCTCCTCTTCACTATCCTAAAAATAATCCTGGATATTACAAAGACTGCCACTAGTCCTATGTACACTCTAACTATCAGGAGTAAATCCTGTTGTATCTCAGGATACTTATTTCCTAACCACATTACAATGAAAAGTAAAATTATCCCCCAGGAAACCAATACAATTCCTACGATATTACCTGATTTTTTCATATATCTACCTCCTACAAACGAGCAAATTCGTAATTTTGCTCTATTCCATGTATAATAAAAGCACAAAAACGGTCATTCGCAGTATTCACAAAAAGAAAATCAACCACAAACTTTGCCAAAAATAATTTCTACCATAAAACTATAATTGTCCATTTTCTCAATTCAGTAAAATGGTATGATTCCTTTTTCCAAATACACCAAAACAACTCGATTTACTTACCCTTACTATACCCAATAAATCTTATCCTGCTTCTTAACAAATCTGAATAATTCTTAATTTCTAACAGGCGATTTTCGCAGTATCTTATTCTATATATATCGGAAAACTTAAAACAATTGCATATCTGTTTTCATTATTTATAATTTCAGATTCTCCTTTCATCTGCTCCATCATATTTTTTATATTCTGTATTCCTATTCCCGTTCCTTTTACATACTCTTTTTTAGTATTTTTTTGATTTTCAAAATCTATCTGTATCATATTTTCATTATTCTTCATCTCCAAAATAATTGGGTACTCTTTATCCGCATATTTTTTTATATTTGAAACCAGATTATCCATAATACGACCTATATATCTATGGTAAATCTGTACCTTTTCTTCGCCCCACTCCATATTTTTAACAATCACCTGATATCCTTCAGCTTCAACAAACGCGCAAAACTCTGACAAATATTCCCCCAATGCATATTCTGCATTTGCCGGTGGATCTAATTCTATTTTTTCCTGCTTTTGAATCAAAAAGAAATCGAACAACTGATCTGTCAGTTCCCTGATCTGATTTGCTTTTTGATAGCTCTTTTGTATATATTCCTGATTCTCATTATTTGTTGATTTCTTTATTGCAATTTCTAAAAAAGTAATCAGACTTGTCAATGGCGTCCGAAGGTCATGCGCCATCGCAAGCACCAATTTACTTTGATACTCTTTCATCTGCTTTTCATTTTCTTCTTTTTTTATCAAAGTCTTACGCATCTGATCCAGTCCGTAGGCCAGATTTCCCAGTTCGTCTTTTCCTCTCACCTCTATATCGGCATCCCAATATCCGCCCTCTATCTGCTGAATAGATTCACTTAACTTTTGTATATATTTCACTTCTTTTCTTATTCCAAAAATAAATACAACAAAACATATTCCAAAACTGATTGCAGTAATCGTAAATATAAAAAACAGTTTTATCTTCACTTCATAATCCGCATAAATATATACATCCGCATCACCATCTTCAAATTTTACATTTTGCAAAAAATACCAGGTATAATGCAACATGTCATTTTCTACTGGCTTTAATAGATTGGCTTCTACATAAAAATTATCAAATAATATTTTTCTTTCTCTTGAAACTGAAAAATATGAAATCTTCTGCTTATTTGACCATTTTTTCAATTTTTCAGAGTCTGTAGCTGCCACATGATTTTCAGTAACATATTTTTGCAGACGCTTCACATAAGGTGTTTCCGCCTTATATATATATTCAGATTCATAATAGTAGTTCATTAATACATGGCTTCCACCAAAATATAATAATATAAAAACAATACTTCCTATTAAAATTCCTTTCAAAAGTAATAGTAGCATTTTAACTGTAAGATTGGCATTCTTTACCTTAACCAAATGTATACCCCTTTCCCCATACAGTTCTTATTATTTTGGGATTTTGTGGATCTTCTTCTATTTTTGACCTTAATTTTCTGATATGTACCATAATCGTATTGGCCGATGCCCTATAAAATGGTTCCTGCCATACATTTTCATATAAATTTTGTATAGAAAATATTTTTCCTGGATATTTCATCAGCAATAATAACATTCTATATTCTATGTCTGTCAAGCATAGTTCTTTTTCTCCCATATATACATCATTATACACGCTGCTAATAACTATCCCATGCCTTTCAATCCATTCCTCTTTTTGGGAATCTCTATGAAATTCGGTATCATATACCTGATGTCTTCGTAACAACGCATGAATTCTTGCAAGTAATTCTGCCGATGAAAATGGTTTTACCAAATAATCATCCGCTCCCGCTTTAAATCCCGTAATCTTGTCTTCCTCACTTAATTTTGCTGTTAAAAAAAGAATTGGAACAACTGATCTTTTTCTTAACTCTTCACAAGTTTGAATACCCGATATTCCAGGCATCATAATGTCCAATATTACAAGGTTTATTTCTGCCGAAAATTTATTAAGTCCGTCTGAACCGTTTTTTGCTTCTGTTATCAAAAAATTTTCAGATTCCAACAATATTCTGAGACTCTCCCGGATATCCGGATCATCTTCGATAATTAAAATATGATTCATATATTCCACTCCTTCTACACATTCTACTGTTCAAATCATAACATACAAATCAAAATACCCAGAAAAAATTAAGAATTTTTCAGATTTTTTAATCCCATATTTAAGAATTGATCTGTAAAGTGTAAAGTATAAATTATCAAATACTAAGGAGGATCGTTGTAAATGAAATTTCTTAAACAAACACTATTTTTTATTATTGCTGGAATTACAATAAGTATAACTTTTTGTTCTACCGCTTATGCTGCTACTGCTTATTCAAAATTCTCTTTATCTCCCTCACAATCTTCGGAAGATAATTTAGCGGATTCCAGTGACCGTAGTCTTCACACAACCAAATATGTCGTCACATCTGCCCAAGCCACCTTACGCACCGGACCAGGAAATAACTATTCTTCTGCCGGCACCGCCAAAAAAAGAGACATTATCTTAGTAGTGTCAATTTCTAACAATTGGGCCAAATTCAAACATAGGAACAATTGGGTTTATATCTCGGCTTCTTCTATCAAAAAGCTTTAACCGATATAAATCATAACTGAAGCATATAAACGCATAACGAAAAAAAGATTATCCAGATATTTTTCTCCAGATAATCTTTTTTCTTTATTATTCTATTGTTGTATCTTCTCTTCTACTCCACCTTCGTCTTCTTCGGCAAAAACAGACTCAAAAGTAACGATACCACGAACACTCCTGCCACCGCATTTCCATTAAATACATCTCCTACCGCACTTGGGAATGCTGCAAAGAAGTTCCCGGATGTCTGTGTCAGACCAACTCCGATACTGAATGACAGCGATACGATGATCATCGTTCTGTCATCGAATTTGCACTCTTTCAGCATCTTGATTCCTTCATACATGATCGATCCAAACATCATAACCGTACATCCGCCAAGCACTGCCTGTGGAAGTGAATTTTAATTCCAGATCTGAATCTTTTGTTGGCTTCTCATAAGCCGAAGATAACCGGAATTCACTGTAATCTTCTACTTCTTGAGTCCCATTATAAAATACAATGAATCTTGGTGTTGGTATCTTTTGTATTGCGGTTGAATATAGATGGTATATATGGGTTCTATACCTCAGATTTCTCTTGAAATATTCTTTGGTATAGATTAACATATAAATAAACATTTTACAATACCTTTTATAATACTACCCAACAAAAAAATTCAACTTCGTCTCATCAAACTCAACTTTCTGCCCCTTACTTTCAAAATATTCCTCCACAACCTGATACATCTCCTCATACCGTCCTTCACAAGCACAGTTTCCTAACGGTTCGATCCAGCAGGACTGTTTTCCACAGGCATCTCTCAAGTGAACCTTAAAATTCAGCCCTTTCTCCTCCAGCAATCCATTCACTTCAATAACCTCATTAAATGTAATATAATTCATATCTGCTATCTCCTCCAGTTCTTTCCACTATAGTATCCGGCTGCATTGAATACCGTTGCGAATACATTAATCATCTTGTTCGATGTATACACTGCATGATACCGGTTATATTTTCCCCAGTCTGCATTCGCCAGTGTCCATGTTCCGGATACTGCAGCCAGGTAAATAACCGCACACAGGAATCCGACGATAAGTTCACCGGTTGCCATCAAATGACCATACTTCTGATTCAGCATCAGCGTCATCACTCCTGCCATGATCAGGCTTGTAAGCATACTGATCCAGAGTTTGTTCAGGATATAGCGGTTCAGCTTTGAACCCATCCACAATATGATTGCAAGAATAAATGCCCCGCCATACAGGTAGATCACATACTGCTTCAATACCGCCGTATCACGACACACCATATATCCTCTTCCCATCAATGTTCCGATTGTAAAAAGTCCGACAGGCTGTACAACTGCCCCCAGAAGTAACAATGTCAAATGCACTTTCATATTCGCCGAACATGTTCCTATGATCAGCAGACCTACCACAGCTGCAAGTGAAATCAGCCCGACATAAAGATGTGTTTCGATATAATCCTTCGGGAGCAGCCATATAGATATCGCACTTAAGATCGTTCCTGCAATGAAAAAGCATGCAATCTCATTGTTCATCTCATCCCTGCTTAATTTCTTCTGTACAATATCCTCTTTCAAAAGAATTGCCAGACGTACCTGCCACTCTTCTTTTTCTTCCTCAATCTCAAGCTGATCGATCGATGTAATGTCAAGCTTACTTTTCAGTGCTTTCTGGCAGGTCAGTTTCGTTTCCTTTAATGTACGTTCTTCTTTTTCGATCTCGTCCAGTCTGTGAGACAACGCTTCCTGCAAGGTCAGTCTGTCTTCATAGATTTCTTTGATCTCCTGTACCGGAATACCGATCAGACGCAACTTTTTAATTTCCTGAAGCTGTTCTACATCTGCTTCTGAATACTCCCGGTAATTATTTTCCTGATTACGTGCCGGATGGATCAGTCCTTCTTCTTCGTAGAATCTTATATTCGCCTTGGAAATGCCAACCTGTTTTTCTACCTCCTTAATCTTCATAAATTGACACCTTCTTTCCATTTTTCCAGTCTGCTTCTGTAATGATTTCTTTGCGGTGTTTTATCGTCTTGTACTTTACTTTTCCAAACAAACCTTTCCGCTCTTTACAATAAATGATATGAACTGCCATATGAAATTTCTGGTTCTCGTCTTCCAACTCATGACTGTATTCCAGATGAGTCGCACTGTAACGGAGCAGAAGCACTTCACCGGCTCCCACCGGTACATTCCCGCCATCCACAGATATAACCCGAAATGTAATGGTTCCCGGTATTTCAATTTCTTTTAATTCAATCCGTTCTTTTATTATTGTCTGGAGCTCAGAAACAATTTTATTTCTTTCTTCAAGCTTTCCCGTATCTTCCATACTCTCACCTTCCCCTGTTCCGGATATCTGTATCCTTCTCTCTTTTTGTTAAGGTGATTATATTCCTTCAAGCCGCTTGAAGGTCAAGAAATTCACCATATCTTTTCCATTGCTTCTATTTTTTGTCTTTATTCGTATTCCCGCTCGACTTTTTCCTCTGCTATCCGCTCTGTCTCTTCGATTGCTTCCTTATATCCGGTCAGAGCCGCAAATGGTGCAAACTGAGCTGCCCGGTCTGCTGTCGGCATCAGCGGATGTGTCTCCGATACATGATGCGGAAAGCTCAGGATATCACCATATTTCCGCTGTACTTCCATTACTGATCTCTGCAATTTTCCAGAAAATTGTATCCTGTTTTCCTTAGAAATATTTTTTACCGATTCTCTTTCTTGCAGAATCCGTTTTGTTGAAATATTTTCTTTCGAAACATTTTCCTTTCTCACGCTTTATGTCCTCCGATCTGCCGGTTCCGTTCCATCGCAGTTCCATCCTCCTGCAGATTCATTCCTTTTAAGATTGCATTCTTCCCATATTTTTTCTTGATATCCAGCATCGCCTTCTGCATCTTCTTTTCCTGTTCCAGCTTCTCATTCTTCTCTTCCTTTTCCTTCTTTGCAGTTCCAAAATCTGTAAAGAGATTCATCTGTTCATACTGCTGTTCTTCCTGGAGCTCTTTCTCACTGATCACATGATTCGCTGCCATCGTAATCCGGTGGATCAGAAGATCCGGATTCACAATTTCATGATACAGCTTTACAACTGCCTGTGTCATCAGTCTCGATGAGGAAGTGTGCTGCTTCAGATTAGCAGTTCCGTGTGCATGTTTTGGCATCTTTCTGCCGTACCAGTCTGTCGTGATCTCCCCTATGTTTTTCTTCGTTCCGTTTTCCAGATTCTTGATGTCGTACCCAATCGTCAGTACAATCTGATCTGTCACGAGACATTTATCTACCAGATCCAGCGCCAGCTGGTCGATCATTTCCTTTACCACGATCTTCGTCTGTTCGAAATTATATGGACAATGCAGTACCTGTCCTGCCCCCATACTGTTATTCTCGGGCTTATACGCCTTCACATCTGCGATCGTGCAAGGCTCCCATCCCCACGCATGATCGATCAGAAGTTCTGCATTGATGCCAAATAACCGGTACAACAAATCTTCATTATAATAATCCCCTGTTTTTCCAAGCGAACATCTTGCCACATCTCCCATGGTAAATAAGCCGACTTCCGCAAGCTTCTTCGCATACCCCGGGCCCACACGCCAGAAATCCGTGATTGGCTGATGTGCCCACAAAAGCTTTCTATAAGATATTTCTGTAAGTTCTGCAATCCTCACTCCATTCTGATCCGGTTCAATATGCTTTGCCACAATATCCATTGCAACTTTACACAGATACAGATTCGTTCCGATTCCGGCAGTTGCCGCAATTGACGTCTCCTGCTGGATTTCCCGGATGATCTTCCCAGCCAGCTCTCTTGCCGTCATACGGTAAGTATTCAGATAATCGGTCACATCCATGAATACCTCGTCAATGGAATAGACATGGATATCCTCCGGTGCAACGTATTTCAGATAAATGTTATATATCTCCGTACTGTATTTCATATATAATGCCATCCTCGGAACTGCTGTGATATAATCCAGTTCCAATTCCGAATGTAGTTTTATTTCTTCATTATCTACGGAAGTTCCTGCAAACTGTTTTCCGGGTGCCATGCAGATTCTTCTTTTATTCACTTCTTTTACCTTCTGCACGACCTCGAAGAGTCTGGCACGGCCCGGTATCCCGTACGATTTCAAAGAAGGAGACACTGCCAGACAGATGGTCTTTTCCGTGCGGCTTTTGTCCGCTACTACCAGATTGGTTGTCATCGGATCCAGCTCTCTTTCTTTACATTCTACCGATGCGTAAAATGATTTCAGGTCGATTGCGATATAACTTCGCTGTTCTTTATCCGTCATGCCTGTTCTCCTCCTTCCTTTTCTCATCTCGAATATATGTTCTTATTATAGCAACATTCTGATTTTTCCACAATACACAAGCCGTTACAAATTATTTTTCCAAAACTATTGACCTTCAAGTTACTTGACAGTTTATATTATAGACAAGAAAAGAAAAAAGATATTTGATAATGATGCCGACTATTAGCAAATCTCTTTAAAGAAAGGAGCAATTAAAATGAAGAAAGATAAAAAAGTCTTATTTGATATTATTTTTAATTTCGTATGTATGACATATCTAATTTACAGTTGGATGTCAATTACAAATGTTGGAGTCATAACTGCACTGACACATAATAATGGTGATGCTATGCTGCTGATCTTCGGTGCTGCAATCGTTCTAATCGTCTTTTTCATAATCGATATTATTTCTTTAATATCAGGGAACAAGCAAAAAGGATATTTGTTGCCGGGGTATGTTGGAGTGTCTATTGGTGTGAAATGTATCGCAATACTATTCCTGGTTTTGGCATATATATTTAAACTTAGAATCTAGGCACCTGCCACTGGCAGCTTCTTTTGAATGCATGACGTATAAAATATGGCTGGCATATATTCTTTCATGATATATGCCAGCCATATTTCAAAATCCGTTTACCATTATTTTATTTATAATCCATCACCAGAAACATCGGTTTGATCGCTACCACTTCGTCATACTCTTCTTTCTCGACGACTACGCTGGAATTCAACGCTTTCAGATCTTTTTTCAAGACCTGTAATGCTTCCGGAATATTTCTCGCACGCCCCTCTTTCATAATTTCCTGCATTCTCTTTAACACAACCGGATGCGCATAATGAGCCGGTACCGGGAAATCCGGATATTCTCTGATATAATCTTCCATCTGACGGATGGATTCCGTCAGCTGCTTCTCAATATAATTCTTATTATTCTTCGAAGTCGGAAGTACATTCGCTCCGGCAAACAAGAAGATTGCGGCCAGACCGAACAAAAGGAAATACATTCCAAATCCCGCATGCGTCGTCAGTGCATAGATACCATAGATAAATGCTGCGCCGCCCATCAGTACGATTGCAAGAGCTACCCATTTATATGCCGGATTGCTCCTGTCATAGGTACGTTTTTTCTTTGCCGACTGACTTAAGTCCATATAGATATCCGATTGCTTTTTCAGATACTCTTCTGCCTGTTCCAGCTTCACAAGACATCTTTTCGTTTCTTCCGATACCTTTCTTTCTCTTTGCTTTTCTGCCAGCCATCTTTCCTTCTCTGCCAGCTTCCGCTCAGCTTCAAGACTGTGTACCGGAATCTCCGGATATTCTTCCTCTATGTATGCAAGAAATCTGTCCACATCTTCTTCATGTTTGAAATTACATTGCTTTTCTTTTCCGTCCTCATATACGACCACAAGATAGGATAATGTACCGAATACTCCTTTTCCTGTAAATCCACCCTTACTCATGGCGATTCTTTTGAAGATTCTTTTTATCGAACCAATCGGTATGTAATACCTTCTGTCAATATAGAAGCTGCTAAGATACACCGCCTTTTTTCCAATGCCACAAGGTCCGATCTTCTTACATTCTTTTTTATCTTTTATCAATTCTTCATCCGGAATCGATACATTACCCAGTCTTTGTGGTTTCATCTCTTCATCATCTCATTTCTGTCAGTTTCTTTCTGTCTTTTATGTATCTACAGAACCTGCCACTGGCAGCTTCTTTCGAACGCATGGCGATTCAAATTACTCTGTCTTGTAACTATGCTTTCATTGGCTTCTTTGTCGCATGGATAAAGATTCCAAGGAATGCTGCTGCCAGAATAATTCCTACTGGATAAGCAACCTTCGTGGAAAGTCCCAGGCACTCTTCTGCACAGAAGAAATATGTCATAGAAACTGCACTCATGAATGTTGCCGGTACCGCTGTGATCCAGTAATTCTTCTTCTCGCGGAACAGATACATACTTGCTGTCCACAGAACGATCATAGCCAGTGTCTGGTTTGTCCAGCTGAAGTATCTCCATACGATTGCATAATCCAGATGTCCGACAAATGCTCCGACTGCCAGAAGCGGAATACATAACATCAGACGTTTCTGCATCTTATTCTGATCAACTTTGAACCAGTCTGCCAGTACCAGACGTGCACTACGGAATGCGGTATCTCCGGAAGTGATCGGGCATACGATAACTCCGATCATTGCAAGTGCAACACCGACGCCGCCCATCGTCTTGATACATACATCATAGATTGCTGCTGACTGACCATTTGCAAGAATATCATTCAGCCCCGTATTCAGTCCGCCTGTAACTTTATAGATAGAACAGCCTGCTGCTGCCCAGATCAGTGCGATCACACCTTCTGCAACCATGGCACCATAGAATACGAAATGTCCCTGTTTCTCAGATTTCATACAACGTGCCATCAGTGGTGACTGTGTAGAATGGAATCCGGAAATGGCTCCACATGCTACAGTAATGAACATAAAGCTCCAGATTGGTTTTCCTGCCGGATGCATGTTGGTAAAATGCGTCCAGATCTCAGGAATCGTATAATCCGGATTCATAAAGATACCAAAGATAACACCGACTGCCATAACTATCAGACAGATACCAAACAATGGATAGATACGTCCGATGATCTTATCGATGGAAATAAATGTTGCAATAAAATAATATGCAAGGATGATCCAAAGCCATACTTCAGGATTCGCCAGTGCTCCTGTCACACCTTTATTTCCAAGCAATGTAACAATCAGTCCCGCCGGTCCTACTGCAAATACCGTACCAACCATGACCAGAAGTACAACACTGAATACACGCATCACATTCTTCATTACATTTCCGAGATAAATTCCGCACACTTCAGAAATGGATGCTCCGTCATTTCTTTCAGAAAGCATACCTGAAAAATAGTCATGCACACCACCTGCAAAGATCGTACCAAATGTAATCCACAGGAATACAACCGGTCCCCATAACGCACCCTGCATAGCTCCGAAAATTGGTCCCAGACCTGCAATATTCAACAGCTGTACCAGGAACAACTTCCACTGTGGCATTACCACATAATCGACACCGTCATTAATCCGAACCGCCGGTGTCTCTCTGTCATCCGGTGCAAAAGTGTTCTCAACCACTTTACCATAGACAAAATACCCTCCTATAAGTAACGCTAAGCAAATAATAAAACTAATCATGACAACACCTCCAATGTCCTTTATTTCTTAATATTTCCTTAACCTACTTCCATTATAGGATTATGTGTATTTTTTTCAAGTATTTTTTGAAAATTCTTGTATTTTTTATATATTTTGCACAACCACCGTTCTCTATCTTTCTACTTTTACTCCGAATTTTAATGCGTCTTTCGAACAGACCTGTGTACATTTCCCACAACGGATACATTCTGCCGAATCCGGTGTCTCTACCGGATTAACATCCATCGGACAGACACTGCTGCATTTCCCGCAATGGATACATTTTTCCATGTCTACATCCATATGGAAAAAGCTGACTTTATTCAGTATTCCATAGATTGCTCCCAGAGGGCACATCACTTTGCAGAAAAATCTGCAGATACTCAAAGTTCCGACCAGTGTGAGCACAAGTATCAGCATTTTCACAGAAAATAATGTCCCGATCACATGGCGAAGTTCCGGATGTGTGGAAAGGAGCGGAATTCCTCCTTCCAGTGTTCCGACCGGACAGATATATTCACAGAATGCCGGTGCGCCGCTTCCGACAACATTTGTCTTTACCACAGGAAGCAGCATAACGAATACTGCCAGCAGAATATATTTGATCCAGGTAAATCCTTTCCATAATTTCTTCTTCGGAAACGGAATCTTATACAGCAGTTCCTGCAGCAATCCAAACGGACATAAAAATCCACAGACTGCACGTCCCAGAACGACTCCGAATGCCAGGATCATTCCCCAGACATAAATGCTTATCTTAAAATCAATTGAACCGTTCACCGCCTGCATCGCTCCGATCGGACATGCCATGGTTGCTGCCGGACAGGAATAACAGTTCATTCCCGGATTGCAGAAACTTTTCCATTTCCCTTTATATAATCTCCCATCCAGGAAATTGCCAAGATATAGATTGGAATAGCCAAATGCCGCAGCCTGTATCAGTTTTCGTTTTATTTCAAATGTTAATTTTCTCATCATTGTTTCTTTATCCAAGGCCGATACATTCCAGGCATACATTAACTGCTTTGTTCAGTACAATGGAGACTTCCCCTCTGTACATCCCATATATGATCATCATAACCGCCACAACCAATAGTACTCCGGCAATCAGCCGTCTCGTTCCTTCTTCTATTCCTTTGTTCGTATCTCTGTTATTATTTTCCATTCAGATAATCCTCTACCGTCTGTTTGTATGCACTGACATCCGCTCCGGCAAATGGTTCCCCGATGATCTTTCCTGTACTGTCCACGAAAAATGTCGTCGGCACACCGACCAGATTACTGATTATATCGTCAAATTCTTCCGTTGCGATCAGGTGCTGATAATCTGCTCCTGTCTGACTGATGATCTTTTCTGCCAGCTTATACTGCTCGCTGTCCTTTTCATCAACATCAACCAGAAGCCCGATCAGATTCACATTATCCGGAAGTTCTTTTTTCCACTCTGCCAGTTCTGGTAATTCATCGATACATGGATTACAGTATGTTGCCCAGAAATTTACAACTGTAAGATCATACTCTGCAAATATATCATTCGTCACTTTATTTCCATCCATATCTTTCGTTGTAAACTGTGGCATATTGACAGGGAATCCATTCTCTCCAATTTCCTGTTCTTCCGAACTGTTACCGGTATTTTTCTCTGTCTTGCTTCCTTCTTCTGAGGAATCTTTGATCTTTGCTGTCTCAGATGTGCTGCTGTCAGCTGAACCATCTTTCGAAGAACTGCATGCCCACAGTCCAAGAGCAAGCATTCCTGTCAGACAAAATATACTTATCTTTTTCATTCTTTTCTTCATATCTTATACTTTCCTTTTATTCTTATTCTAAGCTTATTCTCTACAAAATCTGTAAAAGCATATCCCGACTCCAAATATACCTTCTTTATTATAACCAGATTTTTCTACACATGCTACTTGATTCTCATAAAAGAGCTCGTATTTAATCCCTTATCCCCAGTCATCTGATTCTTCCAGCATGGCAACGCAAAAAGGAAGATGTTACCGAAGTAACACCTCCCTTTTATTCATCACTTTTGTAATCCAGATCACTCCGGCTTATACATCATTGATATAATTATTTTGCAATTCCGTCAGCGTAAGCTTCAAATACAGCATCAAGTGTATCTGCTTTTTCGCTGTAAGCTGTAACTGGAGCTGCGATTCCATCCTCATCTGTTGCATCCTTGTTGAATGAGAATACATAAGGTGAAGCGCTGGTACCCCCAAGACACCAGCGCTTTTCCTTCTCACAGGAATTAATCATTTAGTTTTAGTTTCTTCTTATTTATATAGCGATTATATTGTATGTATTAGCATACGGTTCTTACATCTGTATATTCATAGCAGTCAAAGCTGTCTGCTACGTTCTTACATGTTAATTTTCCATCGTATGTATTGATAGCAGAATAGATAACCTCGTTATCTTTGCAAGCCTGCTCAAGTCCTTTTCCTGCAATCTGCAGTCCATAAGACAGTGTAGCGTTTGTCAGTGCAATTGTAGATGTTCTTGGAACTGCTCCTGGCATATTTCCTACACAGTAGTGAACAACACCATCTTCGATAAAGATCGGATCATCATGATATGTAACCTTTGTAGTCTCTCCGCATCCGCCCTGGTCTACAGCAACGTCTACAAATACAGCACCTGGTTTCATCTCTTTCAGATATTTTTTCTTGAAGATCTTAGGAGCTGATTTTCCAGGGATCAGAACACATCCGATAACGAGATCTGCTTCTTTGACAGCTTTCTCGATATTTGCATCATTAGAAACAAGTGTCTGAACGCGTGCTCCGAAAATATCATCCAGATATGCAAGTCTCTGAAGGTTGATATCCATAATTGTTACATTAGCGCCCATTCCTACAGCAATCTTACAAGCGTTTGTTCCTACAGATCCGCCACCAAGGATTACGATGTTCGCCTTTGGTGTTCCCGGAACTCCTGCTAAGAGAACGCCTTCTCCTCCGAATCTCTTTTCAAGATATTTTGCACCTTCCTGGATACTCAGACGTCCTGCGATCTGGCTCATAGGAGCAAGAAGAGGAATGCTTCCGTTTCTTTCAATCAGTGTCTCATAAGCAACACCTTTTACTTTTGCTCCAAGTAAAGCATCTGTCTGTGGTTTGTCTGCTGCAAGATGAAGATATGTATAAAGGATCAGTCCTTCGTGGAATAATGGATATTCTTCCGGAAGTGGCTCTTTTACTTTGATCATCATCTCTACGGTATCCCAGACTTCTTTTGCTGTATCAATCATCTTTGCCCCAGCTGCTTCATATTCAGCATCAAAGAATCCTGATCCTTCTCCAGCACCTTTTTCGATATAAACATCGTGTCCTGCATTTACATAACTTTTCACGTTATCTGGTGTCATACCTACACGGAACTCGTTGTTTTTAATTTCTTTTACACATCCTACTTTCATTTTAAAAAACCTCCTAAAATTATAATCCGTTACATCTTCTTTTTTGAATGAATATTATTTTTCTTATTTCATTATTGTTGAATAATATTCTTCATTTCCGTCTGACTACATACTAGCACATATCATTTTACATTGCAATAAAAGTTATTTTTTTCACCAATAAGTTATTTTTTTCACTTGATATGCCGTTCTTTCTTCTATAATTAATATCTTCTGCATCTTGCAAGAATCCTCGTTTCATGCTTAAATCTAATTAACAATAGAACCCCCCGGAGGAATAGATTATGGAAAATATGAAGGAACTACTTCACTCAAAACGACTAACAAAAACTCAAAAAGTGATTGCCGAATATATTCTCGACAATGCGTCCGAAGCCTGTTTCATGACATCTACCGAAATTGCCCTGAAACTTGGTGTCAGCGAATCTTCTGTCATACGCTTCAGCCGTACGATCGGATTTGCCGGATTTATGGATTTTCAAAAAGCACTTCGAAAAGATTACCAGGATAAAGTTCTTAGTATCTCCAGCAGCATCACTGTGCCTTCCCAGAGAATTGCCAAGCAGGCAAAGCTGGAATCTTCTGCTGATTATATCAACCGGCATTTTAAAAATGCTGCTCATAATCTGGAAGAGATTTTTATCCAGAATTCCATTCAGACTTTTGAACAGGCTGCCGATACCATTATTTCCAGTAAACACAAATACATAGCAGCTACCAGAGGAAATATCTGCCTTGCTGATTATTTTATTCTCTATCTGAAACAGATGGTTCCACATGTTACCATGACAACAACGACTACCATGAGCCCGATCGACCATATGTGCAATATCTCACAGACAGATTGCCTGATTCTTTTCAGCTTTCCAAGATATTCCCTTCAGGATAAGGTTACTGCTGAAATGGCCCACGATGCCGGAGCTTCGATTATCGTTATTACAGATAAACCAAGTTCTGAACTGGCCCAGTATGCCACTGTGCTTCTAACTGTTCCCGTAGACAGTAATACGTTTTTCAATTCTATGATTGCTCCGCAATTTGTCTCTGAAGCTTTATTAGAAACCATTAGTCACAAGGCAAAAGGAATCGAAAAACGCCTCGATACCATTGACAAATATCTGAGCAAACTTGGAAATTATTAATCACTATGAATTCTGATGCCCGTGTTCAAAAAATATCAACCACGTGAAAGAAATAACTTTCATTGCATATTTATTTCTCCTATGCTAGGATTGGTTTAGACATAAAATAATTTTTTTCATCATGTGTGTTTTTTGAAGAATATTTTTCACTTCCGTCTATTATCAATAAAGCGAAAAATATTGGAGGAATTTTATATGGAAACATTGACACATGTATTAGAAAAAATTCAGACAGCTGTCTGGGGACCCCCTACTCTCGTTCTTCTTATGGGAACAGGACTTTATTTTACAATCAAGCTTGGCGGATTGCAGCTTACGAAATTTCCAAAAGCACTGAAGTGTATTTTTGAAAAGGAAGATGGTGTTGGGGATGTTTCTTCCTTTGCAACTCTTTGTACTACACTGGCAGCCTGTATCGGAACCGGAAGTATCGTTGGCGTTGCTACCGCTCTTCGCATTGGTGGTCCTGGTGCCCTCTTCTGGATGTGGGTATCTGCACTTCTTGGTATGACGACAAAATATGCCGAAGGTCTTCTCGCTATAAAATATCGTGTAAAAGATGAAAACGGAGAAATAGCCGGTGGTCCTATGTACTATATACAAAACGGACTTGGAGACAAATTCAAATGGCTTGCAAAGTTATTTGCTTTCTTTGGAGCTGTAACCGCACTTCTTGGAAGTGGTACTTTCCCACAGGTAAATGCAATCACTGAATCTGTGAATGCCTCTTTCCATCTTCCTGTACTGCTTGTAGGTGCAATCATTACAATTATGACTGCGGTTGTAACACTCGGCGGAATTAAATCTATTTCCAAAGTAGCAGAATTCATTGTTCCTTTTATGGCGCTTTTCTTTGTCGGTGGATCTGTTCTCATTCTTGTATGGAATTATAAAGTAATTCCGGCTACATTTGGACATATTTTTGCCTGTGCATTTTCCAAGGAGTCTGTACTTGGTGGCGCTGCGGGAACTGCGGTCATCTCATTCATGACAGCTATGAGAATGGGCGTTGCACGCGGTGTATATACAAACGAAGCCGGACTTGGAAGTTCCCCGATCGTTGCCGCTGCCGCAAAAACCAATTCCTGCGTAAAACAGGGTCTTATTTCTATGACCAGCGTATTCTTTACAACAATTGTAGTTTGCACAATGACTGGATTGGTTGTTATTTCCAGTGGACTCCTTGATAATTCTGAATTAAGTGGAAGTATTCTTGTGACCGCAGCTTATAACGCAGGACTTCCAATTAACATCGGTACTTACCTGATTTCATTTGGCTTGATCTTTTTTGCATTTACTACTATCCTTGGCTGGAATTATTACGGCGAACGCTGTGTTTTATATCTGACAGGAACTACAAAGAGTATTAAGCCTTTTAAAATCATTTACATTTTTGCAATTGCCATTGCACCATTCATGACACTTGAACCAATCTGGATGCTTGCTGATATTACAAATGCCCTGATGGTTATTCCTAACCTGATCGCGCTTCTTGGCCTTCGTAAAGTTGTCATCAGTGAGACCAAAAAATATTTTAATCAGAAAGATTCTTTAACCATTCCAGAGATTTCAGAAACTCCTGAAGGTTTTCAGGAATTTAATTAAAACCGGAAGGTCTGGACATAAAAATAGTACGGATATCTGTTGTCCGTACTATTTTTATCTAAAATTATTTTCCGCTATTTACTTTTTTCAAGCATTGCCACATCCGAAAAATGCGTATCCTTTATATCGGGATGTTTCATCTTCGTATCCTGTATATATTCTTTCGAACTCTTCTGCTGCATTTCCTGTTTGATCTTTCCTTCTATTTCCATCAGGCATTCCAGCAATATTGGATTAAATGTCCCACATTCCCCATTCAGGATCATCTGAATTGCTTCTTCGTGAGTGTATGCATCTTTATATACGCGCTTACTTACCAACGCATCATACACATCAACGATTGATACAACCTGTGCGGAGATTGGAATCTCATCACCCTTCAATCCATCTGGATATCCTCTTCCATCATAACGTTCATGGTGCCATCTGCAGATTTCATATGCATATTTAACTAGTTCTTCATCTTTATATAGCTCCAATGATTTTAACATATCTGCACCAATCTGTGCATGTGTCTTCATGATCTCAAATTCTTCTTTGGTAAGTCTTCCCGGCTTGTTCAGTATCTTTTCATCAATTCCGATTTTACCAATATCATGTAATGCTGATGCCGTTGCAATTACATACTGATCTTCCCAGGTCAGTGAATAACGATCTGTCTTTTCTACCAGGCGTTCTATCAGAAGTCCTGTCAATTTATTAATGTGCAGCATATGAAGTCCGCTTTCTCCATTTCTAAACTCTACAACCTGGCTTAAGATACTGACCATCATCTGATTATTCTTTTCTTTTTCATAAATCTGGTCTGTCACAAGCCTGATCAGTCTGCGCTGCTTTGCATACAACTTGATCATGTTAAAGACTCTTCTGTATACAATCTTTGCATCAAACGGACGGCTGATATAATCTGAAACACCCAGCTCATATGCTTTTCTTATAAAGTTTTCCGAATCTTCACTGGAGATCATGATAACCGGAATGTCTTCAATCCATTTTTCCCTGTTCATATATGCAAGAACTTCGAACCCATCCATCTTCGGCATTACGATATCCAGAAGAATCAGGGAAATTCCCGTTCCATACTGCTCAAGCATTGCCACACATTCTTCGCCATTTTCTGCTTCCAGTATCCTGTATTCATTATGCAGCATCTCTTCTAATATCTCGCGGTTCAGCTCCGAATCATCTACGATCAAAATCTGCTGCCGTATCTTATCTTCCTCTTTTCCGTCATGTTCTTCTGTAACCTTCGCTTCTTCACCTTCTGTCACAGCCATATTTTTCTGTGTCTTGGCAAGATACATCAGCCGGTCTGCACGGACTACTGCCTCTTCTACCGTCTCTTCACCTGCCATAACCCCGCCTATACTTACCGACAACTGCATACGGTTATATCCCGGCACTTTTGTTCCTGCAATTTTTGATTGTATCTTATTTAATTTTTTTGAAAAACTATCCTTGTCTATGTCTGGGATTACTAAAAGGAATTCATCTCCCCCGTACCGGATCAGCTTATCTGTTTTCTGTATGTACTGCTTGATTACTTTGACAACCGTAATCAATGCTCTGTCCCCGGCGCTATGTCCATGCGTATCGTTATACAGTTTAAAATCATCCAGATCCAGAATTGCAATTCCTGCAGCGCCTTCTACTTTTTTCATCTCATCTTCGTAATAACGCCGGTTATAGGCACCAGTCAACGCATCTTTATAAAGCTTTTCATTGTATATTGCAAGCCGTTCTACGATTTTCTCATATCCAAGCGTATCAATCAGTGTATCTTCTTCCAGCTTTCTTAGCATCTCCATGACGTATGGTTTTCCGTCAATCTCTACATATCTTGCAAATACTTGGAAAATATCAGAATCCATGAATTCAAGTTTTGATGCCTGTGTTTTGCCTTCCAGTGCATGAATTGATATGCAGTTCTCACACGGTTCCTGCTTATGCCAGACCGAATAGCACTGACATGGTTCTATATTTTCAAGGCATTCTGACCGTTCTTTTAACATCTTGCCGTCCACAAGTCGTACGACATCGAACACCTCCCGCAGACATTCCATCTTTTCTTCAGCCTGTCTTTTTGTCATAAAATCCTTATGATTCATCCGGCTCACCTACTTACTTTTCTTATATTTCACGTACAAATATTGTGTTATATCTTTTTTTATACGTTTTACACATTTCTTGCACAGTACGATTACTATCTGCACCATCCTGCTGTGCATCCACTATCTATACTATATAATGCTTTTTATTATAATACAAATTATACATTTTTTCATTTTTCAGCATATTCTGTACAAAAACACCACCAATTTTCAGGAATTTCCTGCACAACCGGTAGTGTCTGTTTTCTGATAAGAAGCCTCAGAATCATCTAATATTATATCTTTTATACCTCTTTTTCTTCTTCCAGAAATAATACGGTATCAGAAATAAAAGTGTTCCTCCCCATGCCAATGGATAACTGATCAAGAGAATCTCTACTTTATGATGTATTGGTGTCATAATCATAATCCATGGAAGCCGGACCAAAAACAAACCACCAAACGTAAATATCGTCGGCCAGAGCACATCTCCCACACCACGAAGTCCTCCACTTAGATTCTCAAGCAGGATACTAAGTAAATAGCTCGGGACCAGAAAACGCAGCATATAAACTCCGATCTGAATCACATTCGGATCCGTCGTAAACATATGGTACATCGGTTCACAGAACGCATACAGAATCACAATGATCGCTCCTGTAAATATATACGAAATCCCGATATTAACACGAATACTCTTATATACCCTATCCAATTTACCTGCGCCATAATTCTGTCCGGCAAAAGTTGTTACCGCCGCTCCAAGTGCGCTGGATACAGTCCAGAAGATCAGATCCAGTTTTCCATAGGCTGCCCATCCTGCTGCGGTATCTGTTCCAAAGCTGTTAACAGATGCCTGGATGACTACATTCGTCACACCATAAGCACATGCCTGTAATGCCCCAGGAACCCCTATTTTCAATTCCTTAGACAGAACCCCTGCATCCATACGAAGCTCCCTGCATCTAAGCTTCATAGCATCATAATCTTTCGTCAGTGAATATGTAACCAGCAGCGCACTGATGCACTGTGAGAAAACCGTTGCCAGTGCTGCCCCGGCAATTCCCATTTTCAGTACGACCACCAAGAAAATATCAAGAACAATATTCAATACACAGCAAACCACCAGATACAAAAGCGGTCTTCTTGAATCACCCACAGCCCTCATGATCGCCGAACCCATATTATAAACCAGTGTAAATAAAATTCCCATAAAATAAATTCTAAGATATGTCGTTGATGATGCCATCATCTCCTGTGGCGTATTCATAATTTTCAGTAACCACGGTGTAAGCACTGCACCAGCAACAGATATCACAAGACTGATCACGATGGAAAACAGGTATGCAGTATGTAATCCCACATGCAGCCTTTTTCTGTCTTTTGCACCGTAATATTGAGCAATGATAACTGCTGCCCCATTGGCCAGTCCATTAAAGAATGTTACAACGATCGTCGATAATACCGCCGCAGGACCGCCTACACTTGCCAGTGCCGCTTTTCCCACAAAACGTCCGACAATAATCGTATCTACGGTTGTATATAATTGCTGAATTAATGTTCCCAGCATGATCGGAAAGAAAAATATCAGAAGCTGTTTCCAGATAATTCCTTCCGTAATCGCATTTTTTTCAATCGTTTTTTCCCCCACTTTTATCCCTCTCTTACTTTTCATACCTCTACTTCACAACATTTGAAACAACAACTTTCATCACACCCGCCAGCAACATCACCCATATAGGATTCATCTTTACCTTTCTAAGTAATACCAGACAAATGAAAAATATTATAACCAGACTCCACTTCGTTCCTACGAATGTAATAATTTCTTCACTTCCCCAGAATGCCGTCGCCAGAATCGAAATTCCTGCCGCTCCGATCATTGCCACAACAGCTGGTCTCAGTGAATGTAACACCTCCTGCATCATTGTCATATTGCGATATTTTAAATATAGCTTTGCAAGAATTGTAACAATAATACATGGCGGTAAAATACATCCAAACGTTGCGGCAAATGCTCCCGGAATTCCAGCTATCTTAATTCCGACAAAAGTAGCTGAATTCACCGCAATCGGTCCCGGTGTCATCTGGGAAATCGTAATAAGATCCGTAAATTCCGACATACGAAGCCAGTGATGTGCTGTTACAACCTGTCCCTGAATCAATGGCATAGCGGCATATCCACCGCCAAAGCTAAACATTCCAACCTGTAAAAAGCTGAGAAACAACTGTAAATATATCATTGCTTTTCTCCTCTCTTATTCATACAGGCCCGGATAACGCCTATTATGCCACATACAATTACAATATACACGACATTGATTTTATAGATACAGGAGGCAATAAAAGCCCCTGCCATAATCACTATCGATGTGATACTTTTCTCTTTTACAATTCCTAATCCCATTTCGTAGGTAACGGATGCTATAACTGCTCCAACTCCTGCCTGCATCCCTTCCAGCATCTGACTGATAAAATAATTGCTCCGAAATGCATTATAACAGACTGAAATAACCGAAATAATTACAAATGGCGGAATTATCGTACCTATAATTGAAACTACAACGCCCAAAAGTCCCGCTAATTTGTAACCTACTACAATCGCTCCATTTACCGCAATTGCACCCGGTGACGACTGTGCAATCGCCACCAGATCCAGCATCTCATTTTCCTCAATCCAGTGATATTCATCTACAAATTTCTTTTTCATCAATGTCACAATGACATATCCACCGCCAAATGTAAATGCACTTAAATATAATGTTGAAATAAATATTTTCCATAAAATATTCTTTTTACTTTCCATATTCTGCAACTCTAAAAGCCTCAATTCCTGATCAGTCAGGAATTGAGACACTTTACCTTACTTATTTTTTTCTCTTTCCAGTTCTTCTTTTAATCTTCGTATTTCTTCAGCCTTCTGGCTTAATTCCTCATCCTTCTGGCTTAACTCTTCATCCTTCTGGCTTAACTCTTCATCCTTCTGGCTTAACTCTTCGTCTTTCTGGCTTAACTGCACCTTTTTCCGTCTCAGCTCTTCATCCAATTGTTTCTTTTCTTTCTTCTGTTCTTCCAATTCTTTCTGCATATCATCAATCATAAGTTTTACCGTATTTCGGTCTAATTCCAGCAATTCTTTTGAAAACATCTGCATCACCTCTTCAATATTCCGGCAGACATCATACACTTGCTCATACATTTCTTTAAAATCCGGATATTTTTCAATCAATGTTATCACCGATTCCGGATCATCCACTGAAAAAAAGGCAAGCCATGCTTCTAACCGATTCTCTATTTTTATACTTCCATCTTCATTTTGCTGAATCTTCTTAAATATGTCAAGAGGTATAAACAAATATTCTTGTAATAAATTTATATTTACTCCTGTATTAGACTTTTGCATGAACCTGTGAATATAATCCTCCGTATACTCTTTAAATTCTTTTGGACTATTTTCAAAAAATACAATTGTATAAACCTGCTTAATATCCCTGTATGAAAATTTCTTTCCTTTCATTCCCCGTACTCTCTTATATTGCCTTAATAACAGATCAGCAGAATAACAGGCGCTTCTTTCTCCCGGAAAATAATATCCCACTTTTTGTATTTCCAGATTAGCGATACTTCCAGTTTCCAGCTGTACAACTATATCTGTAATCAGCAATGAAGATTCATCTGCAAGTCTTGTTCCATCATTCGGTAAAATATCTATCGTCTTTACCTTTTGCTTTAACAATAATGAAAGTAACTCATCTACCCGTTCTGGTGAACTCTCCGGATTTAGAATCTCTTTTATCATGAAATCATACATTATCTTCACTCCTCTGACTCCTGTACAAAAATTCAGAAATTCTTCCTGTTCTTCCGGATTCCATCCATAATAAATCATGCTTAGTTTCGCTTTACTTTCAATTTCTTTTAACACCTCCTCTCGTGTCCTGATCATTGGAAAATATTGTTGCAGTTTGTTTGTCATAGGCATTTCCTCCTCAAAATATAAAATTTTCATGTTCTATCAAGTTGGAATTTTGTTTCAGAATTTATATGAAACTTTCGAAACTTGATGCCTCCCGGCTTAGAATTACTAGAGAGTATTTAGATTACCCTCTGAAGTGAAATCAGAATAACATATCATTTATAAATTTACAATGTAAAGAAATCTCTTTTTTATGAATCTTCAAAACTTTGTGCAACTTTACCTTTTTATACAAACAACTACGCCATTACATTACTTGCGAAATATCAATAATAGATAAAATGACATGCTTGCTTTTCAGGATTTTGATATATCATTTGTACAATTTTTTACAATCACGACCACCGGCTTAGCCGGTGGTTTGCTTTGACCCTATAAGGGTCTCTTA
>ERZ827037.1029-NODE-1029-length-32753-cov-6.613677_pt1 | contig 32753 bp, 32 predicted proteins | sample MGYA00519924_ERZ827037 | MGnify/ENA primary metagenome ERZ827037 (study PRJEB31778, sample SAMEA3449250) | human gut metagenome | biome: human gut; feature: human-associated habitat; material: faeces | place: United Kingdom | collected 2010/2012 ...
CCCCCCCCCTATGTTTAAAAATATTGAAAAATGTAGACGTTTGTTGGCGTTATTAGGAGTGATACTAATATTTCTTTATTCTGTCATTAGTTACTATTATGCTATTTCCGCTTGGTGGCATTATTCAGAATCATTGTTGTTGTTACCAATCTCATTGTTAGGAGTGGTGGCTCATTTATTTTTGTTTAAGAGTTTATTTTATTATAGTAAAGCACATTGGATTTTAAATCTTTCACAAGGAGCTATTGCTGTTGTTGGATTACACATTTTAGGAATTCAATATAGTCGGAGATTATTACTTGCATTTGGGATTTTAGAAAAGTGGGAGGATATGAATCTTTTTTACTCTCTATTAGTGTCTCTTATAATTATGTTATTGATATATTTATCTTTACCATTCATTAAACTAAACTTTTCATGGTTGATTGGTTTAAGTGGATGGAAAGGTTAGTTTCATTTATTCAAATTAATATTTACTAATAAATTTTATTATGAAATTATGTTATCACTTAATCCTTATTATTTGATAAATGTAAAATTCTGATATAACAATTTAGAAAATTATGATACCTAAAATTATCCATTATTCATGGTTTAGCACCGATCCGATGCCTAAACATATTCAAGAACTTATGACTACATGGAAAAAGTGGCTTCCTGATTATGAGTTACGATTGTGGGATGGAAAAGCTTTAGCTGAAATTAATTGTACTTATGCAAATGAAGCTGTAAGTGTGAAGAAATGGGCTTTTGCAGCTGATTTTCTTCGTAATTATGTAGTATATAAATATGGTGGTATATGGTTGGATACTGATATAGAGGTTTTTAAATCATTTGATCCATTTTTGCATCATAAAATGTTCATTGGTGCAGAAGCAAATTTTCACGGTATTCCAAAGCAGCGCTGTGTAACTTCTCATGTGTTTGGTGCAGAAGCTGGACATCCTTTTTTGAAACTATGTGTGAATTACTATATGAATCGGCATTTTATTCATTCATATTGTGAAGAATTGCCTTGGAATCTAAGATTGGATTGTCAGTTGATACTTCCAGAGATTCATTGTCAGATACTTAGAGAAAATTTTGGATATAATTCAGATGGATATATTGATCCTTACACAGAGCAGGTTCTAAAAGATGATATCCATGTATATCCTTATTATTATTTTGATTCGCCTCGCTATCACTCTATGGATGGAGTTATTTGTATTCATAGGGCACAAGGGGGATGGCGTTCTAATCCTAATTCAGGTAAACTGGATTTCTCATCAACTGATTCTAAAAAGAAATCTTTAAGATATTATTTCTTACGGATTTATGATACGTTTAATGCGTTCACATATAGAAATTGGGGCTTTGGTATAGCAAAAGGTAGAAGATAATGAATAAAGTTAGAATTAATATTTTATCACCAGGACGTTTTCATGTCTGTGATTTGGCTAGAGAATTAGATAAGAATGGATTTGATGTGAAGTTTTATTCATTTGTTCCTACTAAGAGAGCTATGAAATTTGGATTACCTAAACATTGTTCTGCATCAATTTTCTTTTTAATGTTTCCTTTTTTAGGAATTTGTAAGCTTTTTAGTCGTAGTTTTAAACTTAGGAGGCTAAGAATTAACGTTCAAGACTATGTTACAGGCTTTATTATGCGTCGTGCAGATGTAATGATAGCTATGAGTGGAGATTTTGTTTATGCGCCTAAAAAAGCAAAACAAAAAGGTTCTTTAATTATTTATGAGCGTGGAAGCAAACATATTTTGGAGCAACGTCGTGTTCTTGAAAGTATTCCTTATTTCTCAAAATCAAAGCCTGTTCCTGATATTAATGTTGTGAGAGAACTTAAAAGTTATCAACTTGCTGATTATATTGCAATACCTTCTAAACATGTATATGAGAGTTTTATGGAACATACTTATCCTAAAGAACGTCTTTTCGTAAATCCATATGGGGTAGACCTTTCAGATTTTTATCCAATTCGTGATATGGAAAAGCGCTATGATGTTATTATGGTTGGTGGATGGAGCTATAGAAAAGGCTGTGATTTAATTATTGAAGCTATTCGTTTAACAGGTTTGTCTTTTTTGCATGTTGGTGGTTTGGTAGATATACCTTTTCCAGAAGAAAAAGGTTTTACTCATGTTGGAATAGTAGATCAGAAACAATTAGTCCATTATTATAATCAAGCGAAAATATTTCTTTTACCTTCTCGTGAGGAAGGTTTGGCTATGGTGCAGGCTCAAGCAATTGCATGTAATTTGCCATTAGTTGGAAGTTCTGATTCAGGAGCAGAGGATTTGCAACAGATGGTTGAATTACCTGAATTTATAACTATTATTGAAAATTACACAGCAGATGCTGTAGTATCTGCACTTCATACTGCTATGATGAATTATGAGCAATTACAAGGGCGAATATATGCAGGTAATGCTATTAAGGAACTTACTTGGGAAGCGTATGGTAAACGTTATGCTACATTTTTAAATAGAATTATAACAGAAAAAAAAATGTAATAATGAGAATACTTTCTGTCGGCTCATTATCTGGGCTTAGCAATACATGTTTGCATCGTAATTGGGCATTACATAAAGTAGCAGATAAAGTAGACGAAATAAATACACAAATTACCCCCCCTACGTTTTGGGGGCGTATATGTTATCATCTTTTCTATTGGGGATTACCGGTATATATACCGGAAAATAATAGTGAAAATAAGGATATTTGTACAATGGTACAAAGTAAGCACTATGATATTATCTGGATAGATAAAGGACATACGATTAGGCCATCAACATTGGAATTTATAAAAAATATATCACCAAGCACTGTAATTGTAAGCTATTCTCCTGATAATATGGCATTACGTCATAATCAAACACAACAATATTTGGAAACAATTCCATTTTATGATTATATCTTTACAAATAAAAGCTATATACTTGATGAAATGTATCGCTTAGGAGCTAAGAAAGTGTGTTTTGTAAATAATAGCTATGAGGAAACTTTTCATCATCCATTTAAACTTACAGAAGAAGAACGAAGCGAGCTTGGGGGTGACGTTGGATTTATAGGGATGTGGGAAGAAGAACGCTGCAAAAGTATCCTTTATTTGGTTGATCATGGAGTTAAAGTAAAAGTTTTTGGAGATGCAAAGTGGAATAAATATAAGAATTACAGTCCATTTCTTGAAATTGTAGGACGTTCTCTTAAAGGGGAAGATTACAGTAAATCTCTTCAGGCATTTCGTATTTCCTTATGTTTTCTTCGTAAGATGAATTTTGATAAACAAACTACTCGTACAATGGAGATTCCTGCATGCGGAGGCTTTATGATGGCTGAGCGTACAGATGAACATCTTGCTTTATTTAAGGAAGATAGGGAAGCTGTCTTTTTTTCTTCTAATGAAGAACTTTTAGAGAAATGTCAATATTTTCTTGCTCATGAAAATAAGCGTAAACAGATTGCTGCGGCTGGTAGACAACGTTGTTTAGTATCTGGTTATGACAATGAAGGAATGATTAGACATGTGATAAATATAATTTGTAATGCAACAAAGTAGAGCTATAATACGAATAAAGAAGTGGGGTAATTTTCTTATTCTAACAGCCATTATTATAGAGTTGTTGATTTGGCCGTCAATTGCTAACTTGACAGGCTGTGGAATGACTTGGATATGTTGGAACGTATTTAGCAGATTAGGCTTAAACGAAACTCATATAAGAGAGCATTTCTTTGGTTGGTTAGTGTTTTTATCAATGAGTCTTTATCGTATACTACCTCTCTTAGCTACGATGTTGGAAGGCCATTCTATAGGGTATAATTTTGTTGTACCTATAGCTACATATATCGGTGAAACAATACTTTATTTGATTTCTGCTTTAGCGTTCTATTGGGCTGTAAATTGCAAGAATGCGTTAAGTGGATTGAAAACATTTCTTGATAAATGTGGATTTTATGATCGTATATCAGATAAACAGGTTTGGTTATTAGGTTTCATTGGGTTAATAATCAAAGTGTACATTATGAGCGCCCATGTACAGATTGGGGATGTAGTTGGAAAAACGCTTCAAGGGTTTACATTTTTTCAGTATGCTCCTTTAATGTTATTTTTTCCGGCTTTATATCAAAAACGGCAGAACAATTGTAGGATAATTATTTTTAATAAACTTGGTGGAGTTTATTTCCTTTTTACTATTTTATTAGCATTTGCTACAAATAGTAGATATGCTATCCTTGAACCATTTGGGACATTTGCACTACTGTTTCTTTTATCGTATATTCAGTATCCATTGGAACTTCGTTCTAAAATAGGCAAAAAATATATAGTTTTTGGTTTACTTGCTATTGTTTTTGTTATACCTTTTGTTAGTGATGTATCATTGGCTATGCTTGCTAATAGGAATATCCGAGGTTCTGTGAGCAAGACCGAATTATTTAGTAAGACAATAGATACCTATTTTGATGATGATAAGATGGCCACTTTACGTAAGATGAAAGAGATAATTGGCATTAAGGTTATTAGAGAGAATAAGGAAGAATGGTCAGAAAAGTATGTTGATAATTTTGCCTTAAATCGTTACTGTAATATGCGTGTGACAGATAATACATTATATCATGCACAGAAAGTAGGTTTTGCTAATTTGGAAATGTATGCTAATTTTTGGAATGATATAATAGTTTTATTACCAACTCCGATTTTAAATTTTTTGAAGATAACCCATAATAAGAATGAAAGATACTCTCATGGAGATATGTTAAAATCATTATCTACTGGTCATACAATATTTAAATCGTATTTAGTTACCAGTCATTTGGCAGATGGGCTTGTGACATTTGGTTATTTCTATTTCCCTATAGAATTTATTTTGTTTTTTTTGAGATTCCTTTTTTTAGATACTTTTCTTATTAAGCGAGGTCATCGAATCTTTTACTCTGTCTTTGGATTGATAACAATATTTTCATTTTTAGCAATGTTTAGAAATGCAGGAGGATGCTGTGATAGTTTACCATATCTCTTGCGTGGATATTGGCAGAATATAATTTTATATCTGATTGGTTTCTTTTTCCTTATGAAAACGCCTTTTATACGTATATGAAAATACTCTATATTTATCGTCATTCAGATTTAGGATTTTCTATAGAGAAAGTGTTCCGTCCTATAGAATATGAAATGAAAAAATATGCAGAAGTTGATTCTGTATTTATGCCAATAGCCAACTATTCACTACATGCGCTTTGGGAAAATGTAAAATTTGTAAGAAAAATTGTAAAAACGACCCGATATGATATAATACATATTACAGGGACAGAACATTATCTCATTCCTTTTTTACATGGGAATAAAGTAGTTGTAACAGTACATGATCTTGGACGTTTATTTAATCTTCATAGTTTTCATAGATGGAAATATTGGCTAATGCAAGTATTACCGTTGAGGTATGCAGCTATGGTAACTTGCATTTCTGAATTTTCCAAGTCTGAGATAAAAAAAGCGTTGCCTTTTTCAAATGAAAAAATAGTTGTTATTCCTAATGAAGTGGGCGATGACTTTCGGTATACAAAGAAAGTTTTTAATTTGCAATCTCCTATAATCTTGCATATTGGAACTCGTCCACACAAAAATTTATCACGAACAATAAAAGCTTTAATAGATATTGAATGCCGATTACGTATTATTGGCAAGGTTGATAAGAGGGATTTAGAATTGCTTGAGCAAAATAGAATTCAATATGAAGTATTAGTAAATTTGAGCGATGAGGAATTGCGGGCAGAATATTGTAATGCTGATATAGTCAATTTCCCTTCTTGTCATGAAGGTTTCGGTATGCCTATCATTGAAGGGCAGGCTCTTGGTCGATTGGTTGTTACTTCTAATATTGAACCTATGTTGACTGTGGCAGGTAATGGTGCAATTATTTGTAATCCTTATAGTGTAGAATCAATAAGAGAAGCATATATTAAAATTATCACAGGTGTAATCTGTGTTGATGATATCATGAAAAAAGGGTTAAAGAATGTAGAAAAATATCGTCTCCCTATAGTTGCAAAACAATATTTTGAATTATATAAATCAATATGAAAATTTTAGATTGTACTCTCCGTGATGGTGGTTATTACACTAATTGGGATTTTGACTCAAAGACTGTAGATGCCTATATATCGGCTATGAATATTTTGCCAGTAGATTATTTGGAAATAGGTTATAGAAGTAAACCCTCTCAAGGATATATGGGTAAGTTTGGCTATTCACCTGTATCAGTATTGAAACATATTCGTGAAAACTGCAATAAAAGAATTGCAGTGATGCTTAATGAAAAGAGTGTATGCCCTAAAGATTTAGACGTATTGCTTACTCCAATTTTGGGGCTAGTAGATATGATAAGGATTGCTATTGATCCAGATAATTTCGATCGTGCTATAATTTTAGCAAAAGCAATAAAAGAATATGGGTTTGAAGTCGGATTCAATACCATGTATATGTCAAAGTGGAATGAATATGAGGGCTTTTTAGAGAACTTACATAAACTTAATGGAGTAGCCGATTTGTTTTGTATGGTTGATTCTTTTGGGGGGGTGGCTCCTTCTGATTTGAAAGAAATATTCCAAGTTGTGAAACAAAAAACGAATTGTCCCATTGGATTTCATGGACACAATAACCTGCAATTAGGATTGGTTAACGCCTTAACAGCCATAGAGTGTGGTGTGGATTATGTCGATGCAACTATTCTTGGTATGGGACGGGGAGCGGGTAACTTAAATTTGGAGTTATTACTGACATATTTAAATAAGGAAGGGTTGGATTTCGATTTTAACGTCTTGGGTGATGTTATCACAACTTTCTATCCTTTATTAGAAAAATATCAGTGGGGCACTAATTTGCCATACATGCTTTCTGGTGCAAATTCCATACCCCAGAAAGAAGTGATGGATTGGGTCACAAATCGTACTTATAGTTTCAATAGTATTGTCAGAGCTCTTGATAATAGGAGGAATAAAGTAGAAGACAATGCCCGTTATCCTAAGTTACAATTGGAGAAAGCTGATAAAGTTTTAGTAATTGGTGGTGGAGATAGCGTTGTTGAGCATCAAGAGGCTATTACAGAATATATACAGAATAATCCTGAAATGCCATTGCTCTTTGTTACAGCTCGTCATGCAGCGCTGTATAATGATATGTGTAATAAAAAATATTATTGTTTGGTTGGAAATGAGGCCAAACGGTTGTTGAACAATGTTGGTGCAGAAAAGTTTAGTGGGATTTGTATATTAGCTCCTTATCCTCGGACAATGGGGACTGAAGTTCCAGCTTTTGCCGAAAAATATACGCAAGAGTTGTCACATTTGTCGTTCTCAAAAGAATACATAGACTCATGTACTGCAGTTGCTTTACAAACTGTCATTGAATTTGGTGCAAAGGAAATCTGTATGATTGGTTATGATGGCTATAAAGGACAGATACTTTCTGAAAAGGAAATGGATTTGACAAGAGAGAATAGGACACTCTTTCTGACATTTACAGAATATACAAGTAAGAGGATTATTTCTTTAACTCCCACATTGTATAGTGAACTTCAAATACAATCAATTTATCAAAGCTTATAATGGCGTGACTGTTATAGATATAATATTATGGACAAAATAGCATTTTTCCTCCCTACTCGTAAAGGAAGTGAGCGGGTAGTTAATAAAAATACGCGTCCTTTTGCAGATATTGCTGGCGGTTTGGTTGAAAATAAAATCAAGCAACTTTTAGACACAAAATATGTAGATGAGATTATTCTTTCTACTAATGATGAAATGTGTATGGAAGTAGCTGGTCTGTTTAAATCGGATACTCGCTTACGTATTATTCCTCGCCCTGATGAACTTTGTTTGAGTTCGACTAATTTGCAGGATTTAATTTGTTATGTGCCAACCATAACAGATGCAGAGCATATACTTTGGGGACATGTTACTACTCCATTTGCAGATGCTGAACAGTATGACAAAGGCATTGAACTGTATTTGGCAAAGTTGAATGAGGGCTATGATTCGTTGGTCGGTGTGGCTGAGTTCAAGAATTTTCTACTCAATGCAGAGGGTAAGCTAATTAATAATACAACGAATAAACCTTGGCCTAGAACACAGGACCTTACTCCATTGTATGAAATTAATCATACAATGTTTTTAGCTAAGCGTGAAGTGTATCTCAAACAAAAAAATAGAATTGGAATGAAGCCTCTACTTTATGTAATGGATAAAATATATTCATTTGATATCGATTGGGAAGATGATTTTACTATTGCCGAAGCTATGTATAAACAATTGTGCAAATGAAAAAAGTAGTAACCTTTGGAGAAATAATGCTTCGTCTTGGTGCGCCTGTTTACCTAAGATTGACTCAATGTAATCAATTGGATATGACGTTTGCCGGTGCGGAAGCAAATGTTGCGGTTTCATTGGCCAATTATGGTATTTCAGTGGATTATATAACCCGCTTACCAAATAATCCTATAGCGGATAAATGTATCATGGAATTGCTGGCCCATCGTGTTGGGACAGCACATATTGTCAGAGGAGGTGAGCGTATTGGTATTCTTTATTTAGAGACGGGGTCTAATGCCCGCCCTTCACGTATATTTTATGATCGGACTAATTCATCATTGGCTACTGTTGAGCCGGCTACTATAGATTGGAAAGAGATTTTTAAAGATGCTTGTTGGTTTCATTGGACAGGGATTACGCCCGCTCTTTCGGAAAATGCGGCAAAAGTATGCTTGGAGGCAATACAGGCAGCTAATGAAATGAATATTACTGTTTCGTGTGATATTAATTATCGTGCTAATTTGTGGAGATATGGTAAGAGTGCTGCCGAAATAATGCCACAGTTGGTTAAAAGTTGTGATATAGTCATTGGTAATGAAGAAGATTGTGACAAGGTTTTTGGTATTAAGCCTGAGAATTTTGATGTAAATCGGACGCAAGGTGAGATAAGCCAATCTGCTTTTGAATCGGTTTGTCATCAGATGATGGTTAAGTTCCCTCGTTGTAAAACTATGGCTGTGACACTTCGTGGTGCAATCAATGCCAATCATAATACTTGGAGAGGAATTCTTTGTGATTCAGGTATGTTTTATCATTCTAAAATCTATGACATCACAGATATTGTGGACAGAGTTGGTGGTGGAGATTCGTTTATGGGAGCTTTGATTTATGGTTTGTTGGCCTATAAGGAAGATAAACAAAAAGCACTTGATTTTGCAGTAGCTGCTTCATGTTTGAAGCATACTATTAAAGGAGACTATAATATAGTCTCCATACAAGAGGTGGAGAGTCTTATGTGTGGAGAAAATTCTGGACGCGTAAAAAGATAAGATAATGGATTTTTGGTCTTTGATGATTAAGAAGGATGACTGGATAATCTCCTTCGCAGAAGGGTTACGTAGTTTAAAGAATAAGATGGATCTTTCATTAAGTGGAGTGAAAAATCAAATGCATGCATTGCCTTTAGTAGGATCGGGTAGGGATATTTATATTATTCTGAATGCACCCTCACTTAAAACGCAAGATTTAAGCGTGTTAAAGGGAGAATGTGTGATGTTCGTTAACCGCGGTTTCATGCATCCTTTATATGAAGAATTACAACCTGCTTATCATGTTTTTGTAGATCCTAAAATGATAAATGGTGTGTGGCCGGTGTCGTGGTTGGGGGAAATATTGAAAAAAAGTCCTCATACAAAGATTTTAATGCCTTTGTCATGGAGTCAAATGAAGATGTTTATTCCTTATAAAGAACATATTATTTGGATGACATGGAGTTTACCTTTTCATAATTTAGGCGTATCAGGAGAATGCTTTTCATTTGCTATCCAGCAAAAGTTTGCTCATATTTATTTCACAGGTTTTGATGCAACAGGTATTGGGCATGAGATGGTAAAAACAGCAGATAGTCATTTTTATGGTAATGACAAAGAGTTGGAGAACAAGTCTACAACTCAGTTTGTGATTGACTTGATGATGCATTCGCGCCACTTGCACGACTTAAACCGTTTGGCAGATTATTGTAAAAAGCACAAGATAGAGCTTGTCAATATTACTAATGGTGGATTATTGGATATGTTTCCACGGAAATCAGTTTTACCGGTTATAGATAAAGCTAAATGATATGAAAGTGATAAGATACAGATTAGTCTTTTTCTTAACTTATAATACCCAAGGTTTTTAATATTTGTGTAGGTGATAGATAATCTTAAACTTAAATAGAAATTATCTAATGAAAGTTGTACATTATATTCCTAGTATAGACCGCACTTCGGGTGGTACTACTGTGTATATGCAATTATTAGCCAATGAACTTGGCAAGTTAGTGGCACTACATATTGTTTCGCATGTAAGTTTTAACCCGGTAAATATTGAGAATAGTCAAATACATTACATATCTTCTTCTGTCTTAAATGGAATGAAGAAAGAGTGGCAGGCGCTGTTGAATAAAATTCAACCGGATGTTATACATGTAAACTGTTGTTGGATGCCTCAATGTGCTTTTGCTCAAAAATGGGCACAACAGTTAGGGTATAAGGTTGTATTGACTCCTCATGGGATGCTGGAACCATGGATTATGAAACGGCATTATTGGACTAAAAAAGTGCCTGCTCTTTTGTTGTATCAGAAAAACGCTGTAGTAAAAGCAGATTATCTCCATGCTACTGCTGAAAGTGAGAAAGAAAACCTAGTAAAGTTGGGATATAATCGAAAGATTGAGGTGATAGCAAATGGAATAGACATTGATAATATTGTGATGAAAACGTCATGGGAGAGAAAGAAACAAATTCTTTTTCTTTCACGGATACATGTGAAGAAAGGGATAAATCATCTGATTGAAGCTGTTGCCGTAATGAAAGATGAGTTGAAGAGGTATAAAATTAATATTGCCGGTGAGGGAGAAGAAAGTTATATCGATGAATTGAAACAGATGGCTTATAGGCTTGGGGTGGCTGATTATATTCATTTTATAGGTGGTGTCTACGGCAATAGAAAATGGGAATTATTCTGTAATGCGGACGTATTTGTACTTCCCACTTATAGTGAAAATTTTGGCATTGTGGTGGTAGAGGCATTGGCATGTGGCACTCCTGTTGTAACGACGAAAGGTACTCCTTGGCATGAACTAAGAACAGAAAATTGTGGTTGGTGGATAGAAGTTGGTACAGAACCTACCGTAAATGCATTAAGGGCATTCCTACAATTGACCACCAATGATTTAGACAAAATGGGACGTAATGGACGTCGGTTAGTTGAACGTGAGTATTCTTCAAAAAAAGTGGCGAAAGACATGGTTGCTCTATATAAAAAAGTAATAAACAATATATAACTAAAATGCAAAAGAAAAATATAGATTACATGCATTTTGTATCTCCATATACCACAACCAATCGTATTAAACGGATGCTATGGGAGGTATGTTGGACTCTATTGGCTCGTCCTTTTCCAAAAAGTACACTAATGCCTTGGAAGCGTTTTTTACTTCGTATGTTTGGGGCGAAAATTGCAAGTACGGCAAATGTGTATGCTTCTGCAAAAATCTTTATGCCTTGGAATTTGGAAATGAAAGATTATGCTTGTATAGCATCGGGAGTAGACTGTTATAATGCAGTTCCTATTATTATTGGTATAAATGCTACTGTGTCACAGAGGGCTTATCTCTGTACAGCTTCACATAATATATCTTCATCTCGGCATGAACAAATAGAAAAACCTATTATCATAGAAGATAGGGCATGGGTAGCGGCAGAAGCCTTTATTGCTCCGGGAATCATCATAGGGGAAGGAGCTGTAGTCGGTGCAAGAGCCGCTGTTTTTAAAAATGTGGAACCATGGATGGTAGTCGGTGGCAATCCGGCAATGTATATTAAAACAAGAAAAATAACTGATAACATTTGATATGACAAACTTTTCATTAATAAATATTGACAAAATAGGGGGGGTAAAAATAAAGCCATAATAGTTCTGAAATTTATGGCAGCCTTATTTATTACTTATTCACACATGGGAATATTATTTCCTCAATATGGTGGGTTGGTAACGGGAGGTGCTATAGGAGATGGACTTTTCTTTTTTTGTTCAGGATTTACTTTGTTTTTAGGTAGGAAAGATGGATTCATAAATTGGTATAAAAGGAGAATTAATCGAATATATCCGACAATTATTATGTGGGCTTTTCTGTCTGCTACTATATTGGGATGGGAATGGAATATCACAGATTTGATAACAACTCCTAAATATTGGTTTATACCATGTATCATGATATATTATATGATATTCTTTTTGATACGTACTTATTTGTTTAAATATCTAAATATAGTGTTTGGGATTGCTTGTCTTATTGTAATAGCAAGTAGTTTTTGGTTATTGGATTTTAATAAATCCGTGATGTATGCTGCAGTACCTTTTATGAGAATATATTATTTTCTTTTTATGATGTTGGGTGCTATGGCTGCTATTAAAAAATATAAAGAACAATCTGCTTTTAAAGCAGGAAGTTATGTGGTATTAAGTTTAATCGTGTACTATATACTTATGGGCATTTATAAGATAGAACCATATTTTTGCAGATTTCAAGTTGTGTCTCTTTTACCATTATTGACTGCTATTTATTGGATGTATCGTTTTTGTGGCACACCGGCTGTTAATCGTATTTTAGAATATGGACTTGGAGGAAAATTTATTTATTTTATTTCAGCTTTGACATTGGAGATTTATATGGTGCAATATGCTGTTTTTACAGATAAACTTAATGGTATATTCCCATTTAATATCTTAATAATTTACATAATCATATTTATTGCTGCATATTTATTGAAATGTGCTTCTCATCTATTTTCACAGATATTTGGAAACGAACCTTTTGATAGAAAAGGGATATATCAGGTCTAATAATTATATTATGAATAATACTATTTCCGCTATTATCCTTACTTATAATGAAGAAAAGCATATAGCTCGTTGCATCAACTCTTTAAGAGGTATTTGTGAAGAAATCTTTGTTATTGATTCTTTCAGCCAAGACCGGACACTAGAAATTGCAAAGCAGTTAGGAGCCAAAGTTTATCAAAATCCTTGGAAAAATTATGCAACTCAATTTAATTGGGGAGTGATGAACTGTCCGATAACTTCCGAATGGATATGGCGTATTGATGCCGATGAGTTTCTGGAAGGAAATTTAGGTCAGGCAATGAAATATACATTAGCTGAATGTAGTAGTGAAGTCAATGGAGTATACGTGCGTAAACGCATTGATTTCATGGGAAAGCCCTTGCTTCATGGCGGTTGGTATCCATCCTATCATTTGAAAGTTTTCCGTAGAGGTCATGGTGAGTGTGAAAACCGTTGGATGGATGAGCATATTCGTATTTTTGATGGAATAACTATTACTGTAGAAGAAGGCAATCAAGTGGATGCCAATCTGAATGACCTTACTTGGTGGACGGAGAAACATAACGGATATGCCACTCGTGAAATGGTGGATATGCTGATGATGGAGTATGGAATGGATGATAAAGGCAAAGAAGTGCAAGCTAAATTTTGGGGGACAGAGGAGCAGCGTAAACGCTGGCTTAAAATGAAATACATCAAAGCTCCTCTCTTCCTACGTCCTTTCATCAACTTCTTTATTCGATACATTCTGAAAGCCGGGTTTCTTGATGGCAAGCAAGGCTTTATCTGGCATTTTTTACAGGGTTTCTGGTATCGTTTTCTAGTAGATGCTAAGATTTATGAAATCAAAAAACAGTTTGACTTTGACAGTGAAAAAGTGAGAAGATCTTTGAAAGAAAACTATTTCAAAGATTAAATATCCCATTTATGAATCAATATTTCAGTGAAAAGATAAAAGTAGTATCTTTCTTTTCTATAGTCTTGGTCTTATATATTCATTCCGGTTTCCATGATTATCCCCATGAAATAGCAGGAATGCAATTCAATTTCTTGCTGCAAGATATTATATCGGGGGAAATAGGACGGTGTGCAGTGCCTATGTTTTATATGATATCTGGTTATCTGTTCTTTTTGAATGTGGAGAGTATCAATGATGTTTATCATAAGATGCGAAAAAGGGTGCATACTCTTTTAATTCCTTATGTGGTAGCATGCTTGTTCTTCCCATTATTCTATCTGCTTTTAGAAGTTGTTCCTGGAACCAAACAGTTTGTCAATAGTGCTTCTTTCTCAGAACAACTACAACAACCGGTAGCAGATATTCTATGTTCTCTTTTTTATAAAGTAAAAGACGGCGGTTCTCCTTATGCTTTTCACCTTTGGTTTTTGCGGGATTTGATTCTGTTGGTTTGTATTTCTCCTATTTTGTATTATCTGCGTAAGCATATACATAAGGGATTGATTGTTGGGGGCTTATTTTTACTGACCTTAACAGAAATCAGGCAATATGTTCCTGCTTTTGCAGCATTTTGGTTTATGGCAGGAGATGCTTTACTAATTGATTTGAAAAAGTATAAATCAACAATTATCTTATTCTTATTCCTTGGTTTTTCTATAGCGGAATTAAGTTATGATAGTGTGGCTTGGCGATGGTTGAATATACCGATTACGGCGTTGGGAGTTATAGGCTTATGGAATTTATATGATAGTTTGGTAGGAGTGAATTTCAAGTTGAAGGAACATTCTTTACTGAAAATAGTATGCGGTTTTACTTTTTTCATTTATCTGTTCCATGAACCTACTCTGAATATTGTTAGAAAATTGCTGGTTGTTATATTGGGAAATTCTTCTTTTGGTTTTGCGGTTGCATATTTATTATCACCTTGGTTGTTCATCTTGATAGCAATACCGATAGCTGTATTACTGAAAAGATGGTTACCACGATTCTACATGTTTTTAGTGGGCGGTAGATAGAATTTTGCAAGTTTAAATTGTATTTCGGCAAAAGTAATGACAGCCTAAAGGCTGCTATACTCTTCTTTTGCATCAAAACAAGGACACGCCTTCTCGATATTCGGACTGACCTGATAATGCCCTAGTATCTTTGCCTGCGGATAATCTGCCTTCAATTGCCGTAACAGGTCCAGCAACGAGCACTTTTGTGCATACGTACGTGTATCGGCGGGCACGCCTTTTTCCGAGAGCCCGCCCTCATAGCAAATGCCGATGCTTTTGTCGTTCCAGCCGGTGACATGTGCCCCGATTTGATGTGCGGGGCGGCAGATATGGACCTTACCCTCGCGGGTAATGTAGAAATGATAGCCTATACTGGCAAAACCGCGTGACAGATGGCTGCGGTGCAAGGCATCGAGCGGAAAGTCACGATTACAGCGTGTGGCGCTGCAATGAACTATCAGGAGGCGAACCACCCGATAATTTTGATAGAAACTGCCTGATTTCATACGTCTATTTGGTACAGGCGCTTAAACCGAATATACCTGCCAACGTGGTGCTGATGGCGATAACTACTTTGAGGATAACTCCCCAGATTGATTTTGATTCTTTCTTCATGATAATTGTTGATTTGAAATTTTAAATGTGATGATAAAAGGGAAATAGGCCCGTATGAAGGTTTTATCCTAACGGATTTTCTTCCTCTTCACCGGAGCCGCCGCTATTGTCGCCACCGCCTGTGGAGCCGCTGGAAGTGTCTTTTCCCGAAATATCTACCATTGTCTCCCCGGCCTTTTGGGCTTTGAGCATGGCACTGGTTACCGCACGTGTTGGCATAGGAGTGAAGCACATGCATATAAAGATCTTTCTTAAATCTTCACCGGGCACAAACTGAATGTTGACTCCGGTGATGTTGGCTGCGGTGAATTTCTCGGCTGTTTTAGTTCCGCGGCTGGTGATTTGAAGACGGAACTTTCCCAGTTCTCCGAAATCCACCTGTTATCCTGCGCGCAGACTGTCTATCATGTTGTCCACGGTCGCAATCAGTACGGCAGATACTGCTCTAAAAATCAAAAAGCTATGGGCATGAAAATAACTATGGATATAGAGAGAACGGCTTTAGAGAAATGTTGGGAAATCAAACCTTATTCCAAGTAGGAACTGGCGCAGGCCTATGCTCCCGATATAGCGCTGACATCGGCGCTGAACCGCTTGGCACGCTGGATTAAACTGAACAAGGCACTCAGCGAGGCTTTACAAAATGCGGGATACTACTCCCGTCAGCACGTATTTACTTCATGGCAGGTAGAGCTGATTTTTGCATATCTGGGCAGGTCTTGAAGAGGGGGCAGGCATTAGTAGTCTCGTGAAGGGATGAGACTACTCTCACAGGGTTCCGAGGGTAGTCTTGACAGGCTGTGAAAGTAGTCTCGATTTTGTCACCTTGACACCTTTGACACTTATATATGGAAGTTTTAGATATAATGGTTTGTTAATAAATGCATGATGGTGAAACGGATTTTATATATAAATTCTGTATGCGACTTTAAAAAGTAAGTATCAAAGGTGTCAAGGTTTCATTTGTTACAGTTGCTTGGCTGCGGTTGAAGAATCGTTGCCGTAGCGGGTGGCGGCACACTGATTACGATAGAATAGACATTAGTATCATGGGCAAGTCCGCTTAGGCGAGTGACATTTTTGCATTTCAAGTCACATGTGTACCCCGTGGGGTCGGCATAATAACGGTTCCCTTGTTCAAAAGCCTTTTTGTAAAGTTTTATGTTTTGTTCGGTATCGTCGGTCAAGCCGTCTATCGGGAAAATGATGCGGATGCTCCTACCGCTTATGGTAGTATAGCAAAGGAGGGTGTGAGGAGTGTTGGTAATCTGTTTTCTTATTTCCGGCAGTTTCTCCGTGGGTACGTTGTCTATGTTTACAATGCCCAAAGAAGTCTAGCTTTGGATATGGGCTTGCTGCTTGCCGCTCGCAAGAGTGACGGCAACGGCAAAGCAAGGACATGGGCACTTTTTGCGGGCAGCTGCAGACAGGCTTCCTTGCTCATGGTAGTAACGGTATTTCTCTGTATGGTCGCATACGGACGGGTCGTTCTGAATCTGATTGACTATACCTTGTAGGGTGATAGTGTCCGGTACGGTATCCGGATAGCTTTTGAAAAGGCTGAGTTAAAATTCTTTCATATAAAATTATTTCGTTGCTAAATGAGGTATGCAAAATGGCCTCTATGAGTACCCGCATTTACTATAAGGTAAAAAAGGGATTAGCGTAGATATAAACCAGTGTTTTTTAATAATGTGTAAAGGAGCGCGTTGTTTTATTATTAAATGAAAGTATCCATTATAACTTCCTGCTTTAACAGAGAGGCGACCATAGGGCAGGCCATAGAAAGTGTGTTGTCGCAAGACCATCCGGATATAGAATATATCGTTGTGGATGGAGCAAGCAAAGACGGCTCTTTGCAGGTGATAAACCGATATAAGGACCGGATTGCCAAAATTATTTCAGAGCCCGATAAAGGTATGTACGAGGGCATCAATAAAGGAGTGCAGGCCGCAAGCGGAGATATCATAGGGCTGTTGCACTCGGATGATTTTCTGTTCGACAGGCATGTCATTTCGGATATTGTGCGAAAATTCAGTGAAACAGGGGCCGAACTGGTATATGGCAATGGATTGTTCGTGGATTTTGAGCACACGGACAGGCCCGTGCGCGACTGGATTAGCGGGAACTATCGGAAATGGAAAGTGAAGTGCGGCTGGCTACCGCTGCATCCTACGGTGTACATCCGGCGCGAGGTGATGGGCAGGTGGGGATTGTATAACGAGAACTATAAGATAGCGGCGGACACAGACCTGCTGGTGAGGTATCTGTATGAGGCGGATTTGCGTGTGGAGTATCTGAACAAGTACATTGTGAGGATGCGTATGGGCGGTTTGTCTACCGACAGCGCCAGACGGAAGCAGATGTGGAAGGAAGATGTGGGCATATACAGGGCGCACGGTTTTCCGGGAGTACCTGCAAAGCTGATGAAGATGAGCTGGAAGGTGCCGCAGTTTATCGGAGCAAGGATTAAACGGATTGGTGCGGAAAGGTAAATACCAGGGATATGGAAAATATGAGGCGTGATGAGGAACTCTTCTTCCACTTTCTGAGACTGGGATTGTGGGGAGAGGAGCCGGATGAACCCGGATATGACATGACCGGACTGACACGGGAAGATTGGTGCCGGATATACGATATGGGGCATCGGCAGGCAGTGTCGGGCATTGTGACGGACGGCATCGCGCATTGTGGCGTGCGTCCGAACGGAGAGTTGTGGGGGCAGTGGATTGCACAGTTGATATATATGGAACGGATGAACAGCCGCATAGCCAATGAGGGAACCTTCTGGCTGGAAAGTCTGGAAGAGGCAGGCATAGAGGCGGAGGTCTTTAAAGGGCCGTCGGTGGCGCATTGGTACAATAGGCCGATGTATCGCAGCTATGGTGATTTGGATATTGTAGTGCATGCGGGCTGGGAGAGGTTGGAAGAGGTGCTGCAAAAGTGGAAATTGCCTTATCGGGTGGAGCACGAAGATGTTGTGCTCCGGAACAGGGGAGTGTTCGTTGAATTCCATCGGCAGCGGGAATATCTGTATAATCCGGTGGTGCATAACAGGCTGACGCAGCTGTTGCATGCGGATAAAGAGGGGTATGAGCTGTATCTTGCCTGTCTGATTCTCCATTTACGCCGCCATGTGCTGACCTACGGAATTGGGTTGAAGCAGGTGTGTGATGTGGCGGTGATGCTGCGCAATGCCTCGCTTGATAAGAAAAAACTGGTGGGGATACTGCGTGAGCTGAATATGATAAGGTTCAGCAGGGTGCTTTTCGGGTTTATCGATGTCTATATCAAGGGCGTCAGGGAGTTTCCGCTACGACCTTTGCATGACAGGAATATGCAGTTATTGCGAAATATCATCTGGCGAGACGGTTATCTGTTGAAAATGGAGCGGGAGCAGTGCAGTGAGAGCAAACGAACAGTTGCCGGCAGGGTGATGGGGAATGGATTCTTTTGGTTGAAACGCTGTTCCTTACTGTTTGGCTTGATGCCCGACGAAGCTTGCTGTTTCCCTTTCTATATGGTGTGGAGAAGGCTGAAAGGCAGCTCTGTGAAGTCTGTGAATGCCGCCTTATAGACAAATTATCACACACTGGTGACTGAATGGCTATTTGCTTACCCGTTTTTTCTCTTTTTTTGCAGCTTGATAAGAAGAAACAAGCAGATAACAAAGAATGGTAAGAATACAATCATATAGTAAACTGATAAAGGCTACGGTAATTATTGGAGACACTTTATTATGTGGTGTTATCTTTGAATTGTTCTGCTTCTTTCTGGCAGGTACGCATTGGGAGAAAATACTGAGCGCTCCGAAAGCTCAGATTATACTGACCTTGTTGCTGTGCTACGTGCTGTGCAGCATGAAAAGGTCGGTTATTCTGTATAAAAGAAAGGTGTATGCCTATCAGATTGTAACGCTTGTATTCCTTAACGTGTTTTACTTTGCCGTTTTGTCCGGGGCGATTCTTGCCATAGGGCGGTACATGGATGTGTGGTCTTATTTCTTTTTGGGCTATATCATCGTACTGTTTGTCTGTATCGTGTCTTTCAGATTGCTTTTGCGTTTTTTCATCAAGAATTCCCGTCTGAAAGGTAATAACCTGCATTCGGTGGTATTGGTGGGCAGTACGGAGAATAATCTGCAATTGTATTATGAATTGACGGCACAGCCTTGGTCGGGATATAAAGTTGTGGGGTATTTCGATTATCAGCCCAATCCGGCTTTTCCTGAAGAGTGTACATATTTGGGCAGGCCGCAGGAGGTCGTCGGATTTCTGAAGAAACGTACTTATATACGCAGTCTTTTCTGCTGTTTATCTTCGGAGCATAAGGATGTTATTGTGCCGATGATTAATTATTGCGAGAATAATCTGGTACATTTTTACAGTGTACCAGATGTGCATAATTATTTGCAGAATCAGATGTATCTTAATATGGTGGGCACTGTGCCTTATCTGAGCCTGCGGCAGGAACCGCTGAACCAATTAGGCAACAAGGTGCTTAAAAGAGGGTTTGACATTGTCTTCTCGCTTGTGTTTTTATGTACTTTGTTTCCTATTATTTATGTAGTGGTGGCCATTGTGACGTGGTGTACCATGCCGGGTCCCGTATTTTTTAAACAAAAAAGGAACGGACTGAATGACAAGGAGTTTTATTGCTATAAGTTCAGGAGCATGAAAGTGAACAGTGATGCCGACCGGATGCAGGCCACCAAGGGGGATGCCCGCGTGACGCGTTGGGGAAGCATACTGCGCAAGACGAACCTTGACGAAACACCGCAATTTGTTAATGTGTTGTTGGGGGATATGAGTATTGTGGGGCCCCGCCCTCATATGTTGAAACATACGGAAGAGTATTCACAACTGATAAATAAGTACATGGTGCGGCATTTTGTGAAGCCCGGCATTACGGGGTGGAGCCAGGTGTCCGGTTTTCGTGGTGAGACAAAGCAGTTGAGTGATATGGAAAACCGCATCAAGAATGATATATGGTACATTGAGCATTGGAGTTTCGGACTGGATGTATATATCATTTATAAAACGGTGGCCAACATTGTTCATGGTGAAAAAAACGCTTATTAGACGGAAAAGACAAATAACATATCAATTAATATATCAATACTAAGAGAAAATGAAAAAATTAGCATTTTGCATGGTGCTCTTCTCCCTACTTTGGAGTGGTAGTATCGGCGCACAAACGGTGGAGCAGGATTCCATCGACATGATTGAAAATCCGCAGCCTACCGATGATGAGTATCGTGTGGTGACCAACCGTTTCTGGGATAACTGGTTTGTACTGGGAAGTGTGGGTTACCATGCTTTCTTTGGTGACTATGGCAAGGTAGAAGATTTTGCAGGAAAACTTTCTCCCGACTTTAATGTGGGTGTGGGTAAGTGGTTTACTCCGGGCATCGGTGTGAAACTTCAGTTCGGTATGGGTAACTCCCGCGGATATAGCAAGGAACCGACTCCCTTTACATACGGACAGATTCTAATAAATAGTGACGGTGTTCCTTATTGGAAGACGAAGAACAAATGGTGGGATTTGAATGCCAATGTTATGTTCAACCTGTCCCGTCTTTTCTGCGGATACGAAGGTATCGATTCCGACAAGCTGATGAACCAGTTTATCTTTTCTGCGGGTATCGGTGCTTTGCATCACAGAGATATCGGTCCTCAACGTAATGAGTGGAGCGGACACCTGGAAATGCAGTACAGCCGTTTCTTCTCCAAAAAGAAAAATCTGTCTTTGGACCTGAAACTGTACACAACGTTGTTCCAAACTAATTTTGATGCAGTGACATTAAAGGCTACCGGTGAGAGCAGCAAGTGGTTCGACAACAATACGGGTATCCGTATCGGTATGACTTATTACTTCAAGAAACGCGGTTGGGAGAGATGTGCGCCTTGTGCGAAACCGGTGTATATTACCCGTCCCGTCATCAATCAGATTATCAGCGATTGTCCTGAATATAAGTCAATGGTATTTTATGTGTTCTTCCCGAATAATTATTCAGGACGGGATGATGCTCCGGTAGTGTTTGATGCTGCGGTGAACTCCATCGATTACTTGGCATCGGGTATTTTCACTCAGAAGAAGTTCGAGGATAATGATGCGGTAGCTGCACGTCTGGCATCGGGCGCTTCGCTGTCGACATTGCGTACTACGGATGTGGCTACGGATGAAGCCGGCAAGTCGGCTGATATGGCAGGTGTTTCACGCGGTTATGAAATATCTTCCTCACCTATTTCACTGGATATGGACGCCGAAAGCATGAATGCCTTTAAAGAGAAAAACGGATATTACTATGCTCCTGTATACAGCGGGAACAAGGCTTGGTACTATCGTGTGGATAATGCTACCAAGAATCAAAGCTTGATGAGTGGAGACAATTATAAAGAGAGCACTTCTTATGGCTTGAATGCGCATGCCGGCCTCGGATTGGTGAAAGAAAACATGAAACCGGATACTGATGCCGAACTGTTCAGCTTTGCCGATATATATGCAGCTATCGAGGGTAACGAAGGTTATACCGGACAGTTTGCCGACTCCGCTGCCGTGAGCGCTCTGAAGAGAATCTTTGAAGAGGGAAGAATACTGCACGTACAGGCTGAGGGATTGGCTACCAGCCAGGACAACTACACGGGTAAGGATGCTGCCAATGTAGGTTTGGAACGTAATAAGACATTGGCTCACAACCGTGCTTATTCGGTTATCAAATGGCTAAAGGAAAACGAGCGGTTCAAGAAAGTGGTGGGAAGCAATTTCTCTCTCAACACACTGACCGATCCTATTGCCACCGTGAATGATAAGAGTACACAGGGACTGAATGCAAAATTGAATCGCTGTGTGAAAGTTAAAATACACTATGTGGTTGACAAATAAATAGACATAACGTCCTATGTCGTCGTGAGACGAGTTCGCATTCCTGCTTAGCGAAGCGGGAATGCCTGAACGGAAAGTCATAAAAGACTTTCTTGTTTGTTTTGTTTGTTTGCGGGCCGCCTCAGGATTTAATGAGGCGGCCTTCTTTTTTCAACGGATACTCTTTTTTTAGAACTGAACGTGTACAGAGGATGAAAAAGGTTTTTGATAATGAAGTGATATTGCCGGAGGTGGCACGGCTGATTGAGCAAGGACATTCGGTGACTATTCCTGTGCGGGGAAACAGTATGAATCCTTTTTTGGCGGATGGTCGTGACTGTGTTACTTTGGGCGGTTTTGTTCCTGAGGAGCTACAAACCGGAGTTACCGTATTGGCAAAGGACATGGAAGGGCGGTTTGTGTTGCATCGTATTATAGCCCGCAGGGATGAGAAACTTATATTGCAAGGTGATGGCAACCTGCGACAAACCGAGGAAACTACTCCTGCACAAGTTGCAGGAAAGGTGATTGCCGTGATGCGGAAAGGTAAGAGGTATGCCGCCGACGGTGTGTTGTGGCGCACGTATTCTTATTGTTGGGTGAGGCTGGCGCCTTGTCGCCGGTATTTGCTGGCATTGTATAGACGATTATAAATATTGAGTGATGAAAGACGACTTGATACCTGCTCTTACAGGGAAGAATCTGAAAGATAAAATCTGCTATTTGTGGAGAGTTTCTGCCGGACAGCGTTGGGCGGTTTTGGTGAGTTGTGCGCTGGGAGCATTGTCCGTATTGTTTTCCCTGGCCTTTATCGGGGTATCTAAATATGTGATAGATATTGCTACGGGGACGGTTACGGGCAGTTTGTCGGGGGCGGCTCTGTTGCTGGTCGCTTTGCTTGTATTGCAGTTGCTTTGTAATATTGTTGACAGTTGGGTGGGCATACGTATGCAGATTGAGCTGGGAAATACGCTGAGACACCGTCTTTTTACCCGCCTGCTGCATAGCCGCTGGAATGAACTGGAACGGTTCCATACCGGAGATATTGTGAATCGTGTGGAGCAGGATGTTTCATCGGTAGTGGGATTGCTTACCGGGTCTTTTCCGTCACTGGTGGTGACCGGAGTGCAGTTGCTGGCGGCCTTTTTATTCTTTTGTTATTTAGACCCGTTTCTGCCGTGGATTGTGGTAGCCGTCTTTCCGTTGTTTCTGCTGGGTAGCCGTTATTATATGAAACGTATTCATCGCTATACGCATAAAATTCGCAGAAGTGACAGCCTGATACAGGCTGTTATTCAGGAGAGTTTGCAGCATAGGACGGTTATCAAGACATTGGAGCAGAGTGGTAACCGTGTCAGTAAGCTGGACGAGTGGCAAGATACGCTACGCAATCAGGTTCTGGGGCGTACACGCTTTTCGCTTGCCGCACGTTCTTTTGTATCGCTGGCCTTTTCCGGAGGGTATCTCACCGCTTTTCTGTGGGGTAGTGTCAGTCTCAGTACGGGGGCTATAACTTTCGGTACAATGGCCGCTTTTCTTCAGCTGGTGGGGAAAGTACAGCGTCCTGTGCTGGACCTGTCCCGGCTGATACCTTCCTTTGCACAGGTATTTACAGCCATAGACCGATTGGAAGAGCTGGAACGGTTGCCGGAAGAAAGCGGTGAGGAAAGTATGCGCTTTGCTGAAACTCCCGATGTGGAAATCGATAATATAACGTTTCGCTATGTGGAAGGTGAGGCACCTGTATTCAGCCATTTTTCCTGTAAGTTTCCGGCGGGTAGCTGTACGGCTGTAATGGGGGAAACCGGCAGAGGGAAAACGACCTTGGTGCGTATGTTGCTTGCTCTTGCACTGCCGGAAGAGGGGAGCATTGTGCTTCGTACGCATTCGCAGTTGCAATCGTGTTCGTATGCGCAACCGCAGTCGTTGCAGGAAGAGGCTTGCCTTGTTTCTCCGTCCACGCGCTGCAATTTTACTTATGTACCCCAGGGGAATACTCTGTTTAGCGGTACTATTCGTGAAAACCTCTTGATGGGCAATCCTGAAGCTACGGAAGAAGACATGAACCATGCTTTACGTACGGCAGTGGCCGATTTTGTGTTCTCACTTCCGGATGGGATAGATACTCTGCTGACCGAACAAGGCGGCGGACTCAGTGAGGGACAGGCACAGCGTATTGCCATTGCCCGTGCACTGCTTCGTCCGGGTCATATTCTGCTATTGGATGAAGCGACCTCTGCACTCGATTCGGAAACGGAGCGATTGCTGTTAGGGAATTTACGCCGGGATTGTGGGGGGAAGACGTTTGTCTTTATTACGCATCACCCGGCGGTGGCAGAGGAGTGCGATGGGGTAGTAAGAATATAACTCCAATCGTTTCCTGCTCTTAAATGCAGAAAATATTCGTTTTCCGCAAGTTGTATTTTTTTATTGCTTTTTGGTTCCAAAATATCTAAGGATAGCCTTCTTGTTACTTCAGCATATTCATTGCACAACATGCAGGTATCGGCTTTCAGAATCAATGCCCTGTTTCCTGTATTTTCGATAGTGACGGTACGATTGGCTATTGATACACGAATGGTGGTTCCGCATAATGCTATATTTTCGTTTGTGTGATACCAGTGGAATATACGGGTATCACCTGATAGCCGTTTCACCAATATGTCTATGTTTGTATACGGATTACATTCGTATGGGGGATTGTCGGATAATGTTCTGGTCCATGCCGCATTCAGATAACAGAGAGGAATATGTGGCAGGGTATATGTAGTGAATATGGATTCTTGACTTTTGGCATAATCGGGTATATATCTTTTCTCGCGTATATATCCACCCAAGCATACTGTACCGTGGCAGTCCCCAGGTACATTTGTTCCGCATCCCCGGTCTTTATCATCATTTTTGCAGACGGAGGCGCTGAAAAGATGCGGATTCCTCTCAAAATGTAAAAGTAGCCATTCCTCGAAACAATGCGACGAGAATGCAATGTGAAGCCCTTCAATCTCTTCAGCCAGCTTAAAGGCTGTTTGGTGGTCGGTAAATGTATCCTTATCGAATACAGCCCAACCTTCTACATAACCGTCTTCTTCCATATACAGTTGGGTTTCACGTACATATCGGGTAGGTTGTGCTTTATACAGTTCATATTCTTCATCTGTATGCTCCCATTTGCACCAGTAGTGTTTATCTGAATGCAGACTTGGAATGGGTTGCCGTAATGTCTTCTTGCGTCTACTTCCTTTCTTTTCCCTGATAATCTCATCGGCTACCGGAAGTATTTTAATATCGGAGAAGCTGTCGGGATGCAGTTCTTCAACATAACTTTTCAGGTCGCAAAAATATTTTACTTCCGTGTCCGAGCCTTCGCATAGTATGACGATGTTGTTTTTGTGTGTTGTTCGTTTACAGCGTGCCATTATCTCCAAATATGTAGTCTATGTTACCGAATTTTGGTAAAGCTCCAAATCTGCCGGACTTGTACCATTTGTCAAACGGAATGTTGATGCTTATGTCATCGAAATCTTGTGCAGAATAAAGCTGGGAAGCTCCGTCTTCTTTTTCGGCAAACCATATTTGGTCGGCGCGCAACATCCCGTCTCCCGCAATGGAGGCATCGTGGGTGGTAAATAGCAACTGGGCGTTATGAGGATTGGATTTATTATTGTTGAACAACGATACTATCAATTTGAACAAGGCAGGATGAATGGCAATATTTATCTCGTCATAAGCAAGTAAACCTCCCGTTTCCAGGATGTCAAGTACCCGGGCACCTATGCCGAAGAAGTTTTTTGTTCCGGTAGATTCAAACTGCATCGGGAGCGTGACATTGAGTGCCTCTTCATCGTTCACTACTTTATGTACCATTCCAAATTCCCACTTGTTTTGTTTGATAAATGTTTGTCTGACATCGTCTGAAACCGAATCCGGGAATTTGAACTCAGTATCACTATGTTTTTGCATTGTAATGTCTTCAATCCCCATATCGGCAATATGTATCAATCGGCGTAGCCTTTGGAATAGCTTTGAATCGCTGCTTTTCAATATCCGTTCTGCAACGTCGAAACTGTTGAACTTCAGGTCGATGGCATCTCCTACCGGCTGCGCCTGCAATGTGGCGAGAAATGAATATACGTTTTGCAGTCCGTTTGCCTGTCTTGTTCCCAACATGGACAATAACAATTGGTTAGGCAGCAGTTGGGCGTTTGAAATATCCAATAAAGTGCTTTCCCAACTTGTTCCGATTGATACGTGCCTTTGTAGTGTTTCTTCGTTTACCTCGACATTGAATATATTTTCGGCTTTATTGCATTTCATTGTCGATAAAGTTTCTTGATGGATAACTTTATCGAACTTTATTGCATATCGGTACTGTTTTCTATCTACAATGAAGTTGATAGTAAATTCCGTAGGTTGATTTCTTGTTTTTGAGTTAAGAACGTAGGGGGTATAGGGTATAGGGGTGTTGACATCGTACTTCAAAGAACCTGCCACCATGTGGGACAAACTGTACAATGCCCAAATAAGGTTGCTTTTTCCGGAAGCGTTGGCACCGAACACTGCGGCTGTCTTCAACAAACGAATTGTTTCTCCGTTCTCCAGTTCGATAGCCGTGGTGTTTTCACTTCGGAAATCCATGTCCAATGCCTCGAATGAAAACTCGGTTTCGTCTTTGTATGACCTGAAGTTCTTTATCTTGAAATCTATTATCATTGCACTTTATCTTAGAATATTGCAAAGATAATGAAATGGTTGGAAAAATGTCGTCTTTTCAGTAGAATTATGTAGGGGCAATGATTCTGTCTCTGGGAAGCTTATTTTCTGTTACGAACAAAAAAGCTCTTTCCTGACTGAACTATTTTACTGTAAATTATTGTATGTTCTGTTTGTAAGGTAGGGGTGTATGCTTGTAAAGGTCTGCTTTGCGGGACTAAAGTAGACCTTTGGAAGAACGCTGTTTCAGCGATTGTGTTCTTGCTTTATTCTTCAATGATTACTATCCCTTGTTCTTCTAAATGACGGAGCAGTTCTTCTATGTCGTTTTGCGCTTTTTCTTGGCTGACATCGTATATTTCTGTTAATCTCAAAGTGAGTTCTTCCGGTGTGGCGGGCTGTTTTTGGAGCTCTGCGATAATCCATGCAGCGGTATCATTGAGCATTAGCATTTTGGAGAAGTCAATCTGCTGGCCTGCACCGATGAGTACTTTTTCGTTGGCGATGCTGTGTAGTATAAAGTCGGGTTTCAGGGTGGCTTTCATTATGTGGGATAGTCTACGTCTGTTGTTTGGGAATAAAATAAATGTTCAAAAGGCTGCAAACCGCTGTTGACGGATGTAGCCTTTTGAATATTATTTGGATTATTTGAAAATTAGTCTGTTTGAGGGCAACTCTAAGACAGGCTCTTCTAAGGCTGAACGGGTCGTAGGGGAAGGAGTGCCGACCGCATCGTTCATCTGTGCTTTTACCAACATTTGAACCATGTCTTTGATTGTGAACACAACATAAAGGTTATGGCTCTTATTGGGGGTAAGTTCCACATCGCTGCTTGGCGCAATCCTAACTTGCAATAAGTGTGAAGGTGGGTTATATGTCACTTCATCTGTGTCAGGTTTTGACATTCCCATGAATATTACTAATGCGTTTCTTGGCTTAAGCACCAACTTGCTACCGATGGGAAGAAATGGATAATTATCACAAGAACTACTAACACCATAAATAAATTGGCCTGAATTCTCAGATCCCCATTGATAACTTGATTTTTCATTCATAAAAGTAGGAAAGGATAGATTGCATAAATAGAGAGGCTCCTCATCGTTATTATACTCTACTTTTGCTTCAATGAAATTATATACAACAGGATAATTTTCCAATACTTTTTTACGAACGAAGTAGTCGTCTACACTATAGTTGCCATCAAATTTGTTACTTGATAAAAACTTCCTTAATTCGTTATCATTAGCATTGAGATCTGTTGTAGAGAAAAAATCTTCCGGGGATTCTTTTACTTTCTTAAGAGCAGTTTGCAAGGCATTGTTTGTCAATCTAATAGCTTCTGCTGTACTAGTCCCACCATCTATTCCGCCAATGTTTTTAGGGTCTCCATTACTGTCATAATCATCTACTACCATTGTATATATAGTAATAACTCCCGTCAATCTTCTCATTTTTATTTTGTTCTTGTCAGCAAGCGTTGGGTAGTTTGTCTCACTTTCTAGGTAATAGAGATCTATCTCCTCATTGTTCTCACTGTTCTTAACAAAATAATGTCCTTCTGTGGCAAATAATTTATCACCATATTCTACATAGCTATTCCCATCATAATATAAGTCTTCTTCTTTTTTAGTTCTTGGAAGTTTTATAATCGGTCTGTCTTTACCAGCTAAATTTTCAGTTGTAAAGTAAAAGAGTCTCTCTCCAGGAATTTCCTTTTGTGTTTCGCCAACTTCGAACCAAATAAACTTATCTTCTTCGGGATTAGGTTCTTTTGGCAACTCTTTATTAGAAATTAGTACAAACGGATTTCCGCTATTATCATAGTGAATAGCAGTGTAGTAAATAATCGCATCATTTTCAAATGTGAGTTCTAAATAGTCTACTGGGTCTATTTTAAACTCTTCATCGGTTGCGTTACTATTATATACATTGATATAATACTTTATGCCATCCGGAAGCTTACTCGAAGGGTTTCCACCATGACCAATGTCAGCACTACTTCTTGTGCTAATATTCGTATTGCTGCCTGCTTCAATTTGAGAAGATATGGTTCTTTTAGTCCATGTCAGTTTGGAGAAATCAATGTCTGGCTTCTTATCTGTATTGTCATTGTTGTCATTATTGTCAATATTGTCAATAATGTCGTTTTCAGAGGAGCATCCTCCCAGTACTAATCCACTTGCTAAAAAAGCAAGTAAGAACATCCATTTTAACTTTGCCATTTGAGTATTATGCTTGTTATTAATTATTGCGGTTACGATTATTCCAACCAGTACCCCATGTTTCGCTTAAATCTTTGCCGCCAACTGTAATATCCTTATCTTGATATCCGTTCGTACCCCATGCTTCATTTGAGTTTTTACCTGTATAGGTTGACGCAGTGACAATGTTTGCGATAGAACTGCTCAAATCTATTTCTACGAATTTTATCATAGGCTTTTCATACCTTTGTTTTTCTCTTTTCATCATACTACAAATTATTGTCTTAATTATATTTTAATATGCTTTCTTTTGCGCACAAAAGTACGGCTATAGAAAAAAACTGAATGAATAAATAGTCATGATGAAGTGACAAATAGTCCTTATGGTGTGCCTGCCGATATTAGAAAATGGCAGTGAAATGCGTTTTCTTCATTCTTCATCACTGAATTCGACTTCAATATCGAACATGCTATCCAGTATCTTTGATAATACTTTGTCGAAATATTGTTTTTGAAGGAAGTAATTTCTTGTTGTGAAACATTGGTTACAACCATTTGTCTAAATTATTGATATATCGTCCCGAATTGTGTTTGATGAAATTGGCAATGTTGCTTTCTTGTGCCGGGGATATTTTCTTCTCTCTTTCTTTTAATTCGGTAGATAAATTTTCATCGCTGGGTGTAAATTACTGTTTGAATTTTGCCACAGCCCTTTTTCTCTTAGGATACATGCAGCTCCCTTTGCAAGGGATAATGTCCGGACCAAAGCATTTGGAATTAGGAATATAATGACTTTTGAGGGTATATATGGATGAATTATTGCTCATAATTTGTCTTGGTCTTCATTCTTCACCATTCCCCTATACTGTTCTGGCAATGCGCTTTCTACCGCTGCGTAAGCTTCCGCCATAGTCGCTTTGATATTCTCCGCCCCTTGTCCTTTGGGAGCAATCGGTTCATGAATCGTCAGTATCATGCGGTGACGGTGTATCCACTTGCCGGTACGGGGAAGTATCTCGAACGAACCGTCAATCGTGACAGGCACTACCGCTAATTGCAGTTCGTCTGCCAATTGGAAAGCCCCTCGCTTGAAGTACCCCATATGTCCGGTGAATGTGCGTGCACCTTCGGGGAATACCACTAATGACACTCCGTTCTTTAAGGAAGCCTCTGCCTGACGCATGGTAGCCAGCACTTTCCGGGGGCTGGAACGGTCTACGAAAATATGCCCGGCGCTTTCGCAAGCCTTGCCCACGAATGGAATTTTACGCAGGCTCTTCTTCATCATCCATTTAAAGTTTCTTCCCAGAAAGCCATAAATCAGGAAAATATCGAAAGAGCCCTGATGGTTGGGGACAAATACATAAGAAGTACGTTTATGGAGTTTCTCCCGTCCGTTTATTTTTACCGGAATAAGCAGGAGATAGCAAATCAGTTGTGACCATATTTTACCCGGATAATATCCCCAGAAATGAGCGCCACCCAATAAGGAACCGACAATTGTGACCAGTGCGGTAAGAATAGTCAGCACCAATAATATAGGCAGTGCAAAGCAAATCTGATAAATATTATAGAGTATCTTCATAGGTTTTGGATTTTATTGCCACAAAGATAGACCTTTTTTAGATTTTGTCACTCATTCTCGCTAACTAATTTTATAACGGTGATTTCGGGCCATGCACCGAAGCGGAAAGGCAGTCCCACATATCCTATGCCGACATTGACATACAGGGCTCGTTTGCCTTCGTAGTACATGCCTGCCCATTCCGGGTAGATGAGAGAAGCTAACGAATGTCCGAACATTTCCATCTGCATGGCGTGCGTATGTCCGGAAAGGGTTAACTCTATATCCGAGCCCGGCAGGACTTCACGTCGCCAGTGCGTAGGGTTGTGGCTGAGCAGGATACGGAACATACCTTCCGTGCCCTGCATGGCTTTGGGCAAATCGGCGAATTGTGAGAAAGGCGGCTCCCCGTCGTTCTCGACACCTATCAATGCTATGCTGTCGCCCTTATGATATAGAATGTCATGTTCGTTATTCAGCATTTTCCAGCCCATCTCTTTTTGCTGTTCTATTAAATACTCCAAATTGGCCGTTTCCTCTTTTCGGTTACGCCAGCGGTAATAAGTCCCGTAATCATGATTGCCGAGAATAGAATATACTCCGTCGGGAACATGGAGCCGGGAAAGTATCTCCTTGAAGCCGTCCAGCTCGTGGCTTTGCTGATTAACCAAATCACCGGTAAAGACAATAAGGTCTGCTTTCTGCTCATTCACCAGTTTCACCAAATGCCGGACTGCTTCCGGATTCCCCAGCCAGCTGCCTATATGTATATCCGACAGCTGAAGGATGCGATAACCGTCAAAGCCTTTGGGTATGTTGGCCGAGCAATACTCGACATCCTTTACCTCAAAGCGTGTGATACCTGCAATGGCTCCGTAAAGAATATTGGCAAAACTGATTACCCCCAATATCAATCCGAGCAGTGTGTAAGGAAGCCGGTGTGCGACGAAAGGAGAGCGGGGGCTTCTGAACGGCGTACGGAAAATGACGAGCGACAGAAGCCGGCTGATTCCCCGCATCAATATACCCAGCAGCGAGCAAAGCATGAACACCGTTTTCGGAACGGCAAACAGCATCACGGCCACTGCCAGCCTGCCGATGCCTTGCGGATGATGTGAAAGGGCATTATCCCCTGTCATATAGATATAATACATGTATATGGCCACCAACATAGCGGTGGGAAGCCAATACGTACTGCGCCAGACTATGTTACGCGTTTTCTTTACGATGTACACCAGGTAGATGTACATATCCGGCAGAAGCAGGAATAGAATGAGTATAAGAGTTATTCGGTGCATATATCTTCGAGTTCTTCTATATTCTTTTTAATACTGTCGAGATGCTTATAAACAACCTTTTTATAGATGAAATAAATAAGAATTACGTCCCAGATGACGCAGAATCCCAGCATGGCGGCTTGCGCTATGAGAGGCATCGTGTAGTAATCCATTACCCAGTAGAATAGTGCGGTGAAGATAACGGCCCAGACAGCCACTGCCCACACTTCGTAGCGGGTCCAGTAACGGAACGTGGCCATGCGCCGGCTTACTTCGGCTACGGACATCTCATCCACCCGGGTATTCCTGTTCCAAAGATAAGTTTTCCGGTCCCACCACATACCGCCGAGGATGGTGACGGTGATGAAAGCCAGAAATATGGCAGTCTTGTTTTGCAAGTGCTCATTGAAGCCGAAAGTAGGTAGCAAAAGCCATATCAGCAGGATGACGGCCAGCCCCACCGCACCTACTCCAAGCGAGAAGCGTTGCAGGACAACGAGCCGCCTCAGGCTGCGCCGGGTATTTGTTTTATAGCTCGCAAGCAGTTCCTTTATTTGTTTTTCATCGGCGATAGGTTCCTTTTGCAACTGTGCATCCAATGCATTCCATGATTTTTTCAGTTCGTCCAGTTCCATATATTATTCCTCCTTGTTCA
>ERZ827037.1030-NODE-1030-length-32745-cov-49.112603_pt1 | contig 32745 bp, 34 predicted proteins | sample MGYA00519924_ERZ827037 | MGnify/ENA primary metagenome ERZ827037 (study PRJEB31778, sample SAMEA3449250) | human gut metagenome | biome: human gut; feature: human-associated habitat; material: faeces | place: United Kingdom | collected 2010/2012 ...
AAAAAGGAAAATGAATTGAGATTAACATGTGCAAAAAGAAGCCATTTCTGCACATAAAGTATTAACACGAGCGGAAACCGGTGGTTTTTGCTCATAACAAGAAATATATGAATCTTCAATCTAAAATAGATTACTCCATCTTTTTGTTGCACAAATGTGAGCAAATGGCACTTGATATGGATTCGGAGAATGGCTTTTATTTAGCTTTTTCCGGCGGTAAGGACAGCCAAGCTCTCTATCACATAGCAAAGATGGCAGGAGTGAAATTCAAGGCTCACATGAACCTAACCAGTGTTGACCCACCAGAGGTTATTCGCTTTGTGAAACGGAACTATCCGGATGTGGAGCTGATAAAGCCGAAGATGTCAATTTATGATATGGCACTTAAGAAACATTTAATACCTACAAGAACTATTCGATGGTGTTGTGCTGAATATAAAGAGATGTCTGGCGCAGGAAAGGTGACACTAATAGGTATCGCCATGCGGAAAGTGTAAGGCGTTCCAAACGAAAGGAGATTGAAATTAGCTCCCATAAATTCAGTGGGAACTTCGACCAATTTTCGGAGCACAAAGAGAAAATGGTTACATGTGTCGGTGGCAAAGACAAGATTCTTGTTTCTCCGATTATCCATTGGAGTGATAAAGATGTATGGGATTTCTTGAACGGAAATAACATAGAGCACTGCTCCCTATACGATGAAGGATATAAACGAATAGGTTGTATTCTCTGCCCGATGTCAAACTATAAGCAGAAATTAAAGGATTGTCGGCGCTTCCCTCATGCCCGTACAAGATGGATTCAGACCATACAAAAACTCATTGATACCGGATATATTAATCGTAAATTTATCGATGCAGGGTTTGGTTTTAATTGGTGGATTAGCGACAAGTCGTTTGACCAATATTATGCAGATGAGGTGTTACAACGGAAAATAGAGTTTAACGAATAACAATAAAAGAGTAGCTATGGAACAGAACAAGAAAGAGGTGGTCTTTGACGGCAAGGACCTTATATTCGATGTGGACGGAATAGAAATCAGGAACGGGAAACTGCCTGATTCCTTCAGTATAAAAGAGCGTTATGAGATAAGCGCGGAAAGCCTTACCAAGCTTGTCGTAGCGTTGGGTGACGGGAATACGCTGGCTGAATTTATTGATGTACAAGAAGGATTCAACTTTTCCAGGGAAACACGGGCGATATATTTCCTGAAGGATGAGTATGTCAATAAGCTTGTCGAAGAAATAGCCAAGTTGGAAAAAAAAGTAAATTCCCTGAAAGAAGAAGTTTATGCAGAACGCAGAAAAGCTTCTGATGAAGGATACAAGCGCTACCTGCTGGAAAACTTGATTAAAGAGCACAACAAACGCTCATGGTGGGGACGGGCAGAAAAGATTGAACTGAAAACAGGAGAATAACCATGACCGAAGAACTTGTAACATTGGAGACAGCAAAGTTGCTGAAAAAGAAAGGGTTCAATGAGCATTGTACATTTGCTTATGCAGATGAAGATTTGCGCTTGATTAAAATGAACAGTAGAAATTCCTATTTAGACAAAATAGGTGAAGGATATTCTGCACCAACACAATCATTTGCTCAAAAATGGCTGCGTGAAATCAAAGGTATGCATGTTGAAGTATCCTATATGCATGGAGACTATTGGACATATGATATACTGACAATTCCGGAACATGACTTGGTAGGATTATCCGACAGACCTTTGTTGCGTTATAAAAGCTACGAAGAAGCACTTGAAGCCGGGATACAGGAAGCGTTAAAACTTATATGATTATGGAAAGTGAGTGGAACGTAATAAAGTAGAATATGGGATTTGATTGGTTTTGGTTTACTGTAGTGATTTTGATAATCTGTGTTACTATATATTCCAGTCTCAATAGTTATTGGGAACATAAATATGGGAATAAGAATGAAGATTGCGATATGTGGTGACATGACAAAATCTTCTGCCAAATCGTGTCAGTAACTTCTTTGATACCGGATAGTCCGTTCATGGATTATTCGGTATCTTTATTTTGTAAATCAAAATAATAAAGTATGTACGCAGTAAATCAGTATGATGCAATCGCAGAGGATTACGATTCTCTGTTTAAAGACAAAGCCAGCATTGAGGAGAACAGTAAGATAGCCTCGATGCTTTTTGATGTTCCCGGAATTATTCTTGATGTGGGATGTGGTACCGGACTGTTCCTTGATATTCTGAAAGTATCTTCGGATGAATATTTCGGTATCGATCCGAGTAATAAGATGCTTGAAATTTTCAGAAAGAAGCATCCCGGATACCATAACTTGTGTATCCCGTTTGAGATGTTAAACCTGAAGTTTGTGGTATTTAATACTATTGTCGCTCTATTTGGTTCGGCCAGTTACATTGAAATCGAAGCGTTAACGGATATTCCAGAGGGGAAAAATTTGTTCCTTATGTTCTATAAAGAAACATATCATCCGGTGACTTATGAACGTAGTGGTTGTGAATTGGAATATTATGGACATTCGAGGCATGAGCTGGAAGAAAGCTTTCCTCACTGTGAAGTAAAAGAATTTGGTAACTATTATATCGTGACTAACATATGATATTATATTCGGAACAAAATGTGTATGAGGCGGCGAAAGAACGCATAAGGCAGCTATTTTCTATAGGTGGCCGTCTGGGTGTTTGTTTTTCTGGTGGCAAAGATAGTACCGCTTTGCTGCATATCACTTTGGAAGTGGCACGTGAACTTGGTATTCAAAAGATACCGGTTATGTTTCTTGACCAGGAATGTGAGTACACATATACAGTCGAGTATATGCGTTATGTTATGTCTTTGCCGGAAGTAGAGCCTATTTGGGTACAAGTACCATTCAGATTATGGAATGCTAACAGTGGTGATTGGTTTATTCCTTGGGAGCCAGGGAAAGAGTGGATGCGTGAAAAAGAGGATATTGCTTTCAAAGAGAATGTATATAGCGCTGACAGATTTAAAGACATGTTCAATGCTATTGCATTTCATCATTTGGGAGAAGATTATGTTTCTTTGGGTGGTGTCCGTATTGAGGAATCTCCGGCCCGTCGTGCAGGATTAACAGGCAAGGAAACTCTTCCTGGTATGACATACGGAAAGCGTTGTAGTCATGGAGTAGTTATGTACCCTTTGTATGATTGGTCTTATCGCGATATCTGGTATTATATCTTCTCCAATCGGTTAAGATATAATAAGGCCTACAATTACATTTTCTCAAAAGAACCGTTACGTTCGGCCAGGGTGTCCTCTCTGATTCATGAGAACAGTAATCAGAATATCCCTTACTTGCAGGAAATTGATCCGAAGGCATATAATGCCATGTACACCCGCATCCCCAATATTGGTACGACAAATCATCTTCTGTTGGATGCCTTTGAAGAGATACGTAATTATCCGAACTGTTTTAAGGATTGGCCGGAATATTTGCAGTATCTCATTGATAACATAGTAGCTGAGGATAAGAATAAAATCATTTTTTCCAATAACCTGAAGACAGTGATTACTAAAGTTACAAATTGGTCTGATGTAGACCGTCGTGATATTTACCGTGCTTTTGCTCGTGGGATTATTACCGAAGACTTTGAACAGACAAAATTGAATAACAGATTATTGGTTCATAAATCAAAGTATAAATATGGAAAAACTAAAAGAAATAATCACCCGGATGCTTGATGAAGCGCCAGACAAAATAAACTTCTTCAATGAAGTGAGGCAACTTCTATTTTCTTTGTCCCCGGAGAAAGTGAATCCGGTGGATCGTGTTCTTTGGGTTCCAATGGAAATGGTAAAGGCAAACAACTATAATCCTAATGCTGTGGCAAAGCAGGAAATGCAGTTACTTTATACTTCCATTCGGGAAGACGGATATACACAACCTATTGTTACGATTTGGAGTGAGGAAGAGCAAAAGTACATCATTGTAGACGGGTTTCACCGTAATCTCATTGCACGTATGTACAAGGATATTGCCCGACGGAATAGTGGTCGTCTCCCCATTGTGGTTATTGATAAGGATATCAATGACCGTATGGCATCTACGGTCCGGCATAACCGGGCACGTGGTAAACATTCTGTTGACGGCATGACGAATATCATTTATAACATGATTAAAAATGGAGAGTCGGATGCAGTCATTTGTAAGAAGCTTGGTATGGAACCATTAGAATTTGTAAAACTTAAGCACATCACCGGCTTTGCTAAGATGTTCAAGAACTATGAATACAGCAAAGCTATTAAAGAAATTATTCATCACACAGATTCAGCAGAGTTATGATTATGGATATACAGAATATTGCAATAGATAAAATCATTCCATATTGGAATAATGCCCGGAACAATAGCAAGGCTATCAAACCGGTAGAGGAATCAATCAAGAAGTTTGGCTTTAACCAGCCGCTTGTAGTAGATAAGAATCTTGAAATCATTGTCGGCCATACACGATACTTTGCCCTATTAAATCTTGGATATAAGGAAGTACCTTGTATAGTCGTTGATTTGGATGAAGAAAAGGCACGCCAGTATCGTATTGCTGATAATAAGACATCGGAGTTTGCATCATGGGATGAAGATAAACTGATACGTGAACTTAGGACTATGAATGTCCCTGCAGATATGCAAGATTTCTTTTTTGAGCCAATAGAGCAGCTGCTCGGATTTGATGTAAACTTTACTCCGGCAAATGATTATGCAACAGAAGATATGCAAGCAGAGGAAGTACAGCGGGAGTTCAGTCAGGAAATGGAACGTCAAGAGAATGAGGCTTTCAAAAAGAAAACGGAGCGTATTGAGGAGAACTTAGAGCAAGAAAAGACCGAATATATTGAAATGGCATGTCCCCATTGTGGAGAAATAATCAGGATGAAGAAGTGATATGGCAGCACCTGCGGGAAATAAATTTTGGATGTTAAGGAGTAAGCATGGGAGAGATAAACTCTTTTCCACGCCGGAACTTTTATGGGAAGCTGCCTGTGAGTATTTCCAGTGGTGTGATGAAAATCCCTGGCTCTCCAAAAAAGCTATTCAAAAGACGGTTCCTGTGAAAAGAAAGAAAGGGAAGAAAGTGGAAACTGTTAATGAACAGCAAGTGCAACAGGAAGTTTCCCCGACTTCCCGCCCGTACTCTCTTACCGGGTTTTGTATTTACGTAGGCGCTTCATCCAAATGGTGGAGCACCTTTCGTACGGAGTGTAAAAATAAGAATGACGAAGATTTTTTAGAGGTCATCGCACGCGTGGAAGAAACAATCGAAACGCAACAGTTTGAAGGTGCATGTGTCGGTGCTTTTAATGCGAATATCATTGCTCGTAAACTTGGGCTTGCGGATAAGCAGGAAGTGGACCATACGAATGCGGGGAAAGAGTTTAAGTCATTTTCATTTCTTCCATATACCAAAGAAGCGGAGAGTGTGAAGTGATGGGAGAGAGAGTCAACATAAAACAGCGTTTAGCCTATAACTATCTTCGTGACGATGTTACGAAGTTCTTATGTTATGGTGGTGGAGGGGGAGGTGGTAAGTCATGGCTTGGTTGTGAATGGCTGATGCAATGTTGCCATTATCTTCCCGGAACTCGTTGGTTTGCGGGGCGAAATAATCTCAAAGACAGTCGAGCATCTATAGCGGTGACATTTGTTAAAGTGGCTAACTCTCATGGCTATCCATATTATCACTTGACAAATGACGGCATCAAGTTCGATAATGGGAGTGAGATTATCTTTTTGGATTTGACATATTACCCTTATAAAGACCCGATGTATGAACGTTTCGGCTCCTTGGAATTTACGGGTGGATGGATCGAAGAGGCGGGTCAAGTGAATAGATTGGCCTTTGAAGTGTTACAGACTCGTATAGGACGGCACTTGAATGATGTCTATAATGTTCCAGGGAAAATTCTTATTACTTGTAATCCCAAAAAGAACTGGTTATACGATAAATTTTATAAACCATGGAAAGAGCATAAGTTAAAAGATGGTTATGCTTTTGTACAGGCGTTGGTACAAGACAATCCATTTGCAACAGAAGACTATATAAACACTTTGAAAAATACTAATGATAAAGTAACGAAAGAGCGTTTGTATTTCGGCAATTGGGAATATGATAATGATCCGGCAGTACTTTGTGATTATGATGCTATTTGTGACTTGTTTACAAACGAGCATGTACAACCGATAGGCTTATCGACTGGTTCTTCTGACCTTGCCATGAAAGGCCGAGACCGTTTTGTCTGTGGGCATTGGATAGGTAATGTATGCTACATCAGGTTAGACCAGGAATACAGTACGGGTAAATCCATTGAAACGGATCTTAAAAACATGATGATACAGTGGAAGATTCCACGTAGCATGATGGTAGTTGATAGTGATGGTCTTGGAAGCTATCTTGAAAGTTATCTGAATGGTATCAAGGAGTTTCATGGCGGTAATCGCCCTATTAATCCGGAGTTTGACAATTTGAAATCAGAGTGTGCTTTTAAGCTCGCAGAGCTAATAAATAACCGACAGATAAGGATTATATGTACGGAAGCCCAAAGAGAGAGTATAATCGAAGAATTAGGAGTTTTAAAGCAAGACCATATAGATGCTGATACCCGAAAGAAAGGAATAATCAGTAAAGAGAAAATGAAAGAGATACTTGGTCATTCTCCGGATTATCTTGATATGCTGATAATGGCAATGTTCTTCCGTATCAAACCAATTCCCAAACGACCAAAAGCAAAATTAGGACAGATATGACAGTAAAAGAATTTTTGATATTAAGTGAGGTGGCAAGTAATGTTACTGAATTATTGGAACAGATAAAGAAACTCCCAAAGCCGGATTTCATTTCGGGAGTTCGTTTGCCGGATAATCTGAATGATACCACTATTGGGCAACTTATGGGACTACAATCTATATCAAGCGATGTTGATTGTATAATGATACCATGTCATGTCCTTTTAGGATTCTCTGTTGAACAAATAGAAGTATGTGAGGTAGAGGATGTTTTGGGCTTTTCCTCATGGGTTACTAAAGAGGTGGAACGGATAACCAAGCTGTTTGAAACAACAAGTGTGGCGCCTACTCCTGAGGAAAAACGTGCAGGTGTAGACCAACTGTCATTTGGCTTGTTTGGTTTAGTAGACTATTATGCAACCCGTATGGGAATAACTGACCATGAGCAGGTAGAAAGAGTTCCATGGGTAAGAGTGTATAAATGTCTTGATATGGATGCAGAGAAGATAAGATATGAACGAAGATTACGTAAAATTTATCAAGATAATAACAAATGAACACAAGTGTAGAGAGGAAAATAGCGTCTGTTGCAGAAAAGCTGAAAGACATAACCTATTTGTTTGATAACTGGGCGACGGCTAATGTCCGGTTGGATAAAATGCCATTACCGGCTATGATTAACTTACTGCCTGTATCCGGTAAGTTTATTATATCCAGAACACAGTTGAAGGATTGCCCTAATTGCATGATAGCATTTGCCGATAAGACTGAATTTGATTTTGATGGTAAGGAGAATGATACTGTCATAGAACGTTGTAAAGAACATGCAGTGAGCTTTATTCGTGAGCTTAATAAAAGTGGATTATTTGAGTGGGTGAGTGATGAAGTTCCTTATTCTATCTTTTACGATAAATTGGATGTGAATGTTACCGGAATTGTAATAGAATTGAAACTTAAAGAGGTTCAAGGAGTATCCATGTGTTAGTTATGGAAGATAGGAGAAAAGAGATAAAGGGTATTCTGAATGAAGAATTGGAAAGTCTTCGGCAGCGTATTGTTGAGAACCATATACAGGCTGGGCAGCGTGCAAGTGGAAGGACTATCAAGAGCTTGCATGTCGTAGTGGATGATGATCATGGAATTCTGTTTGGTAGGAAGGCTTTCGGTGTATTGGAAACAGGACGTGGACCGGGGAAAGTACCTAAGGGTTTTTATAAGATTATTCGGCAGTGGATGATAGATAAAGGTATTCAAGTAGAAAAGCCTAAGTCATTTGCTTATCTCGTAGCCCGGAAAATAGCAGAAAAAGGTACCAGGCTTTATCGTACAGGGAAACATGAAGACATATATTCAAAAGATATTGAAATAGCAATACAAAATATAATGAATCGTGTATTTGGTATTTTCTCAAAGGATGTGAAACATATAAATCTGAATAGCAATGCGAACTCATAAGATAGATAATACAACGATTGAATATCCGGATGAGATAGCTTTCTGCTTTAATCCGATGGTTGTAAACGTTTTGGGCCATCCATGGGCATGGATAGAAGCTGTCGTACGTGATGTAGCAACGGGGATTGAACACTCCGAAAAAAGGGCGTTGTTTCAAAGTACATGCTTCTTCGACTTATCCTTTTATACCCAATCGTACTTTGATACAATTCAATTTGGAAGGATAGATTATTCTTTGTCAGGTGCGGAAGATACACAGTTGGGGCGGTTATTCTCATTTGATCTGAACATGTATTCCGAGAATGGGCAGTTAGGAGAGAGCTTTCAATTTGAGACTTATGTCGTTTGGGGAGCGATGAAAATCGGAGAGCGATATAATGGCGACAGAGTGTTAACATGGTTCAAGAACTTCCCATTTACAATAGGTATGTACTCAGCCGGGGAAAGCGGCGTCAATGTTACTGCTGATGGTAAGTCCTTACCTGCTGTCAGGTTACCCAAACGTAATATTTACAATCTATTCTTGACGGGAATCGATGCTCAAAAAGAAGTGAAATTTGATTTGTCTGGAACTGGAACTGTTGGAAGCGTATTCGATATGACATTTGACTACACTTTTCATATAGTGGCGGGAGCTTCCTCTAGTGTCCGGTTGCTTATTGATGACTGTACAAGCGGGGTATATCTTCGTTGGATTAGCCGGCATGGATTTTATTGCTATTGGTTGTTTAAGGCTGGTGATGAAAAGAAGCAAGTGGTGAATAACGGGGAATTCATTCGTAATAATATGCGTGATTATAGCTATGTAAATGGTTATCATGGCGGCACCGGACGTAAACAGCGTAAGACAGAAGAAAATACACTTCCTGTATGTGCTCCATTGGTGGATAGTGATACATACGATTTCCTTTTTCAACTTACCATGTCTCCAGTAGTAGATATGTACATGGGAAAAGATGTTGATAAAAAGGAACGGTGGCAAGGGGTGAACATTGCGGTTGAAACTTTTAACAAAACTCGTGCTGTTCTTCAAGATTTTGTAGCAACGATTATTTTACCAGAGATAAGGGTGCAAAGCTTATGAGAAATGATTTATTGTTTATTGACGGTGAATTGGTGGATTTGGATGACAGTACTAAGATTACTTTGAACTATAAAAGTAACCTGTTTACCGATTTGAGTAAGATCGTAAGCAATAACAGTTATACGATCAAGTTGCCTAAGACAGTCAGGAATCAACGTATTATCCAACATGCTGACCTTCCGGCATGCCAGACTGACTATCCGAGAACGTTTCATGATACAAGGTATATCCGTAACGGGGTTGAAATTATTTCTAACGGGAAAGCTGTATTAATGACTGGGGCGGATTCTTTTGAAATAGCTTTGACGTGGGGGAATATTAGCTTGTTATCTAACATTATTGAGGGTGACAAAACATTGAATGATTTGAAAGATAGTTATCCTGAGTATTATACTATTTGGAAAAGAGAGATTAGTAATTATCAAGATGGTACAAGTTTTATCATGTCCGATATGAATATGGGGGTACGGAATTATGATAACAAGAACTATATCCATCCATGTGTCCGGGCAGGTTGGATTTTAGAACGTATATCCCAGGATAGCGGTATCAAATTCTTATTTCCTACCAATGTCACAGATAATCTGATTAACAAACTCCTTATCCCGATGTTAACCAAGAAAGGAAAGGGAGAGGATTATAATAATCAATTCGGAATCACTTATGAGTATGTGAACGGAACGCGACCCAATCATGATTATGGATATGTTTTGAGAGGTAGTACGTCTACTTATAAAAAAACAGATTATCTGGAAACGGTAGACCTTAATTCATCCAAGTATGAAGGCATGAAGATTTTGAAGAACAATACCAAAATCCGGATCATGGGAAGAATGTTTTTTAATTTTGTGAGAACAGAGGTTCCTAATCCGAGATTTGTAGCTTACAAAGTTGTGAATGGGGTTGCGGAGGAAGTCTTCTCCGTTGGTTATATAGATTTAGAAAAGCAAGGGAATCAAAATTGGTTTGTATCTTTTGAATATGATGATTATACATCTGTATTGGCTGCGGGAGATGTGATCTATTTCGCCTTTGCTGATACTGGATTCTTTACAAACAGTTGGGGGAGTACAACCTTTGTAGTCGGGTTATTGGCATTCACTGAAGAAACCAATGTTTTTGAAGATGGAATAAGCGATGGATATTATCCTATTATATCCAATTTGCCAAACATAAAGCAGATTGATTTCATTAAGTCTTTATCTGTTATGTCTGGTACATTTGCTGTAGTCAAAGATGATGTTACGGTTAGGTTTGTTTCAATGGATGAAGTTATAACTAACAAGTCTAGGGCTATAGATTGGACTACGAAGGTGGTTGCGTCGTATCAGGATAATAAACCTAAAACTATCTCGTTTTCTCTTGATGGATTCGCTCAAAAGAATGTCTACAAGTGGAAAGAAGACAAAACAGTATCTGGAGATTATGAAGGATGCATCAATGTTGATGATGAGACTATTGAACTAAGTAAAGATAGCGTTACGCTTCCTTTTGCCGCAACCGATACGAGAGCCGGTAAAGCATATATTCCAATTTATGAATATGAAGATAACGAGGAGATTGGAAAGATAGGGAAAGTTGAACCTCGTATATTGTTGGAGATTAGTAACAATGGTAAGTCAAGGGCAACATTCAACGGGTTGTCATGGCATGCCTTGTTGTCTAAAAATTATCAATCATACCAAAAGGTGGTACATAATCCGGTTGTCATTACGGAAAAAATTGAAATTAACGATATTGAGCTAAAAGAGTTGGATGTAACGGTTCCGGTATATCTGGGCCAATATGGTAGATACTATGCTATTATATCTGTAAAGGCAGAAGATACGGGGATATGTGAGTGTAAATTATTACAGTTGGAGGTATAGTTATGGAAAATGTAGAAGCAAGAGTACTGGATATTCGGGTACGATACGATGATTCTATCCGAAAAATCGCAGAATATCGTACTCAGCTGGATGTACTTCGAAAAAGAGAACAAACTTTAAAAGAGGATTTGAAAGCAGGACGTATGAGTCGCAAAGAGTATAACTTACAGTTATCAGAAACCAAGATTGCTACTCGTGAAGTGAACGAGGCTGTTCGAATTCTGAGTAAGCAAATACAGAATGAGCGTAAGGAACAGACGGAGCTTGAAGGTAGCTTAGTTAGATTACGTGCGGAACTTTCTAATTTGACTGCTTCTTATGATAGGTTAAGTCGTGCGGAACGTAACAGTGCCAAGGGCAAAGAGATTCAAGATAAGATAAATGCCATTACCGATGAATTGAAGGAAGCGGAAGAGGGTACACAGCGTTTCTATCGTAATGTCGGTAATTACGAGGAAGCTTTGAAAGATTTTGTAGGTATCAATAATGACTTTGCAAATTCTTTGTTGAATATCGCCCAGAACTCAAATGGAGTGAAAGGCTTTTTCTCCAATATGAAGACAGAAGCATCTGCTTTAGGTTCAACGCTAAAGGCATTATTGAAAAATCCGGTATTTATGAGTATAGCAGGTGTTGCCGGAGTCGGTTTTGCTTTCAAATGGTGGTATGACTACAATAAGGGGGTAAAAGAGGCTACCAAATTGACAAAGCAATTTACGGATAAGTCTGGCGATGATTTGAAAATCTATCGGAGTGAAGTACAAGCTTTGGCTGATTACTACAGTAAAGACTTCCGGGATATGTTGACTGCTATTAATTCCGTAGAAAAACAGTTTGGCATATCTTCTGATGAAGCGTTGAAAGTAATCAAAGATGGTTTCATTGCCGGAGCAGATGCGAATGGTGAGTTCCTATCTGCTTTGAAAGAATATCCGGCATACTTCAAAGAGGCTGGTATCTCTGCGGATCAGTTCGTTGCTATTATTGCAGAAACCAATAAGCAGGGTGTCTTCTCTGATAAGGGAATTGATACTATCAAAGAGGCGAATACTCGGCTTCGGGAAATGACTACATCAACAGCCACTGCATTGGATGGTATCGGTATCAGCTCTAAACAAGTCCAGAAAGATTTGCAGACAGGAGCAAAGACTACTTTTCAAATCATGCAGGAAGTATCTGCCAAATTGGATGAACTACCGGAAAGCAGTGCGGTGGTCGGAACTGCTATTGCAGATATTTTTGGCGATCCAGGAGAAGATGCCGGCCTGCAATATATCCGTACCTTGAAAGATATTTCTGTTAATCTGGATGAAGTCAAGGGTAAGGCCGGGGAATTAGGTAAAGTGGAAGATGATTTGCTTGCTTCCCAAGCGGAACTAACGAAAGAGGTCGCTTTGCTTTTTGATACTACTGGTGGCTCGTTTGAGAAAATGACGGCTAAGGTTGAGACTTTCGTCAATGATACTCTATCCTCTTTGATTAGAGGGGTACGAGCTTTATTTGAATCGGTAGAGGATATTTCGGAACGGGAAACTAAAGCGGCTGTTGAGTTTGGTAAGAATGTTGCAGAGGCTAATGTCGGGGATGAATATGCCAAGATAGAGGCGGCACGGGCTCGATATGTGAAAGCGGGGCTTTCTGAGGAAGAAGCTTTGAAAAAAGCTAAAGAAGAAAGACTGCAGATGCTGAACTTATCCCTGAAGCAGGAAGAAGAATACTTGCAGGAAACTATTGCTATCAATGAGAAATATAATAAAGAGCTGGATGATGTTTCATTCTGGCGTCAGGGAATTGGTAAAGACCGTTCTAATTCAGCCATAAACAAGGATATTGCTTCTTCATGGAATAATCGTATGGCACAGTTGTCGGCTGTGGAATCCAGGAAAGAGACTATTAACTTGGTGTCTTCATATACTGGAGATACCGATAAAAAGAAAACGCCGATTGTTGACCCTAAAGCTGTGGCTGAAGCTCTTAAAATCAAAAAGAAAGAACTGCAAGAGATACGTAAGGCTGAGGATGAAATGCTAAAGCTCGTCAAAGATAGCCGGAAAAAGCAGACGCAAGAGATAGAATATGAATATAGCCGTCAGATTGAAGATTTGAAAAGCCGTTTGAAAACTGAAAAAGACTTGACACCTCGTGCCAAAGAGGAAATCGGAAAACAGATTCTTTCTCTTGAGCAACAGAAAACTATTGCTTTGCAAAAGCTCTCCGATGAAGAACTGAAAAAAGAAATTGAAAATCGGCAGAAGCTTATCGCCCTGCAGCTTGAATCTGTAAAAGCCGGAAGCGAGCAGGAGTATCAATTAAAGATGCAGCAACTTGTAGCCCAACGTGATGCGGAGCTTCAGCAGAAAGAGCTAACCGAGCAGATGAAACTTACTATTATGGAGAAGTACAACAAAAAGATTGATGATTTGACCGAGCAGCATAATAACTCCATAATCAAGAAACAAGAGGATGCATTAAGGATACGTTTTGAAACAGAAATAGCCCAGACATACGGTGACGAACAAGAAATTCTCCGTATTAAGATGGAGCAGAAGCTTGCAGAGTTGAATACTATACAGCAACTTGAGGGGGAAAGTATAGAAGCTTTTAATTTGCGTAAACTTCAAGCTCAAAATGACTATAATGATGCAAAGAAAGCTGTTGCAGATAAGGAGATAGCTATTGAACAATCCAAATATGATGCTATGGCTACTGTTACAAATGGACTTATTGCCTTGACAGATGAGATAGGTAATCAAGACCGTAACTTTGCCATTGCAAGTAAGGCTTTGGCTCTTGCTGAAATTGCAATCAATACAGGTAAGGCTATTTCTAAAATGGTTTCAGCGGAAGCAGGAAAGGGTATCATTGGACTTGGTACAATGGCAAGTGGTATAGCTACTATACTTTCTAACATTGCGGCTGCTATTTCTACGGTAAAAAGTGCTAAATTTGCACAGGGTGGTTCAGTAGTAGGTCCAGGTTCGGGTACAAGTGACTCTATACCGGCGATGTTATCTAATGGTGAAAGTGTAATGACGGCTGCCGCGACTTCTATGTTTGCTCCGTTATTATCAGCTTTTAACCAAATGGGTGGTGGCATTCCTATCAACGTCACTACTTCATCCAATCAGGCGTTGGGTGAAGATATGCTTTCCAAGGCTGTTGCAAAGGGTATGATGATGGCTCCGCCGCCGGTATTGTCCGTAGAGGAATTTACTTCTGTTGCAGATAGAGTAAAGTATGTCGAGAATCTTGGTAGTGTATGAATGCGTATGAGTTATTAATTCTGAATAGGAACATCCTCCAAGTAATGGATGGTGTTTCTCTTGATGTTGGGGATGTAAAATACATCCCAGTATATCAGGAATATATGCGCTTGTTACGGGAAGGGCATAAAAAGACCTATATCATGCAATATTTATCTGATGAATATAGTATTGCAGAAAGGACCATTTATCGGATCATTGATAAGTTCTCAAGTACGGTTAATATCTAAGTAAGAGCGGAGTAATTTTCCGCTCTTTTTGCTTAGTAAAAAAGTTACTGACAAAGCGTGTCAGTGGAATAAACTTCTTATATTCTTCAAGCCGTATCCTGTTTTCTACCTTTGTTACAAACAATTATGTAGTATGGCAAAATTATACATTAACAAGGACATTGTTGCCGATAGGGATAAGCTAGAGAGTTGGTATTTGACCGGTGATGAAGGGCTTTCGTTTCCAGATATTCAATATTTTCTTTCATGGCTTGACCCGGCTGACCCTACAATCGACATTGAAATACATTCATGTGGTGGTGACACTGTTGAGGGGTATGCAATTTATGATGCATTACGTGCATCGGGTAAGGAAATTTCTTGTACTGTTGTTGGAAGATGTGCTTCTATGGCGACAATTATTCTACTGTCTGCACCGCTGGAACGCAGAAAGGCTTATCCCCATGCAAAGTTTCTCATTCACAAACCATATTTGGCAAAGTATGACGATGTCTTAGACCTTGAAACGATAGAAACCCTTAAATCAAGTTTGGAAACGGAAAAAGCTAAGATGTTAGCAGTCTATGTTGAAAGGACAGGGACAGAGCCAAACGTGTTGGAAACTCAAATGAATAAAGAAACATGGTTTGGTGGAGAGGTTGCAAAACAATTAGGATTTATATCTGCTGTTCTTGTCCCAACTACAGCAAAAGGAATCGATTATAAACTTAATAGTAGAAAAATGAACAAAGAAAAACAAGTGACAGTGAAGCAATCTATCATTGATAAATTGCTTGCCAAATGTGGCTATCAAAAGATTGAGGATATTCCAGTAATATCTATGGAGTTGACAGACGCCGAAGGTAATATACTGACGGTGGAACGTGAAGAGGGAGAACCGCAAGTCGGGGATGCCGCGTCTCCTGACGGTGAACATGTTATGCCTGATGGGAAGACTATCATCGTAACCGATGGAGTAATTACAGAGATTAAAGATCAGGAGGAAGAAAATGGTGATGAGGAGATTGAGGCTTTGAAGGCACGCATTGAAGAACTTGAAGCGGAAAATGCGGCTTTGAAAGTTAACTCCCGTACAGTTGAGGACAATAAGATTCTGAATGCTGTAAAGATGGCAGGTGGGGAAAATTGGTTGACGAAGCATTGCTCAACCTACAGGGTTTCTTTACGTGCCCAGACTTTTAAGACAACTGTTGATCCTCAGGCCAGTGCAGAGGAAACACCTATTCAGAGGAAGTTGAGAGAAGAAAGAGAAAAGCGAGCTAAAAAGTAAAGAAAGGAGATTTGAGTATGCCTATTTTAGATTTTTCAAAATTGACACCGGACAATCAGGCGGTGAAGGATTTGAAAGACTTGATTGAATTGACTGTCTTTCAGAATGAGGATATGGAGCGTTTTATGACGTTCATGCCTAAAGTGACCAATGGCAAGAAAGTTGGTTTTATTGGTGAAATGGAGGATGTGGGTATCGCAGGCTCTGGATGTGATCCTACATATCAAAAGGTGGCTATTGCTGCAGCCCAAAAGGTTTGGGAAATTGGTGATTGGCAAGTTCCATTGGAAATGTGTTATGAGGATTTGGAAAACACTATTGCTAAATATTGCCTAAAAACCGGTACTAATATTGCGGACCTTACTTCTACTGAGTATATGGATGGAATCGTCCTTCCGAAGCTAACGGAAGCAATGATGAAAATGTTGTGGCGCTTTACTTGGTTTGGAGATAAGGATGCTGCCAATGTTGAAGGTTCAGGGCAAATTACAGATGGTTTGAATGTTGAATTGTTTAAAACATGTGACGGTTTCTTTAAACGTCTGTTTGCTATATGTACAACTAATGCTAGCCAGCATACTGTCATATCAGCCAATGCTGAAGCATCTTATGCTTTGCAAAAATCCAAAATGAAAGAATTGGGTGCTGCAACTTCTATATTTGATGCAATGCTTGAAGATGCGGATAGCCGTATTTTCCAAAAGTCCGGACATGCAATTTTTGCTACGAAATCATTGTGTGATTCTTTATCTCGTGACGTGAGAGAAAAATATAAGGTTATTATGCCTTGGGAAGTTGTTTTTGACGGACTTGAAGTAGGGGAGTATGACGGTGTTACAGTTGTAAAATGCTCAATTTGGGATCGATTTATCCAAGCATATCAGAATGATAAAACCAAATTGAATCTTCCCCATCGTGCTGTTCTGTGTTCTCCGGACAATCTGATGTACGGCTGTGAAGGTGATAACCCTATGTCAGACCTTGATATCTGGTTTGAAAGAAAATCCCGTAAGAATTATATCTATTCTACAGGTAAACTTGGTTCTATGATTGGCGAGGATAATCTGGTACAAGTTGCATATTAGGAAAGGAGGTATTTATGGGAGTATGCGATGATATTTTGAAGAAAGATATTTCTCCGTCTTGTGATGATCCGGTTGTACAAGGTTTGGAGCAGGAAGGTGTGATAATGAATCGTGCAGATGTAGACTTTGCTGCAACACTATTCAATTCTACCCGTAAGAATGTGATTGAGACACTAGCCATGAAGACGGGAAAGAAAGCATATAAAGTTATTGTACCAGGAAAGGCTCCATTTACAGGAACTACCACAGCTTTGGCTACTGGTACATATCGCAATTCATTCACAAACACTCTTGTACTTGTGATTCTAGCTAATGATCCGGATGTTTGTGCAGATATTATTGACGGCTTGGCTAACGGTTCTTACGTTGTAGTGTTGGAAAATAAATATAAGGGGTTACAAAAAGAAGCAAATCCGGGCGATGCCGCTTTTCAGGTTTTTGGATATTATCAAGGTCTTACAGCTACTACTATTGAAAACAATAAGTATAGTGAAGATACAGAAGGCGGATGGACCGTAACACTTGAAGAACAGAAAGCTCCAAAGTCAGCTTTATTCTTGTATAAAACAAGTTATGAAGCTACTAAAACTGCTATTAATACTTTAACGGCCGAACCGGCAGAGTAGAGGTATGACAGTTTTAGAAGTGGTTGATAAATTGAAAGAGTTGGGGGATAAACTCCCCCTCTCTTCTTCTGATAAATCAGACATTGAAGTAATGTATCATGAAGTCTTCGGACGAACTTTTATTAGAACTTCATGTGGTGATTGCTATCGTGATGCTGTGATTGAGATGTATTCATATTTAAAAAAATACAGAAAGATGAAAGAAAAATCAAATTATGCATTGAAAAATGGTGTTTTACTCCAGGCTGGCTTTGGGAGTGGTGAAATGTATACCAATGATAATCTAACTGATGAAGCGGCAGAAAGATTTCTTGCGGGAAATCCTAAAGGGATAGTGTTTTTTGCTTTAACGCCTTCTGATTGGGAGGAAAGGGTTGAAAAACGCAAGAATCCTGTTACGGTTTTGGATGAGATTTTAGTTTCAGAATTGGTGAAAGCTTTCCAAGTGGAAGGTGCGACTGTCAAAATTGTAAAAGATGCATTTAAAACCTATCAAATAGATGGAAAGAAGGTGACTTCTAAATTATTGGATGCCCATATAAAAAAGGCTCAATCCCTTTTTGAATTAAAACAAGAAACGGCAGAATAATAAATGACCTCACGAAACGATGAATGTAAATGATTTAAAGAAGAAAAGTAATAGGCGTGTTGATACGGGATATTTACGTAATCTTGGCATCCAAAGCTATGGTGATGATAATCTATATCCTCAACATTTAAGGAATATCATCGCTGCGAGTTCAACGGGTAGTGAATGTACGGAACGTTATGCCAATTTTATAGAAGGGAATGGTTTTCGTGAGGTCACTTTTTCTGAATATGTAGTTAATCGTCGTGGTGATACAGCAGATGATATCCATGCTTTTGTATGTAGGGATGTCGCAGATTATGATGGGATAGCAATACATGTAAACTATAATATGTTTGCTGATATAGTAGAGATACAGCATGTCCCCTTTGAGAATTGCCGTTTATTAGAGGAAGATGAAACCGGATATATTGCAAAGATTGCGGTTCATCCAGATTGGACAGGAAAGAAAACTCGTAAGGGTAAGGCTATTAAGGTTGTACAAGAGAATGTAGAGTTCATCGATGTTTTTAATCCTTGTAAAGAAGTGGTGTATGCACAGATTCGTGCTGCAGGGGGAATTGAAAACTATAAAGGACAGATATTATGGATTAGTAACACAGGAAACTTTGTGTATCCTGTCGGAAAGGCTGATCGGGTGATTGTGGAAATGAGTACAGATGAAGGGCTTGCTAATATAAAGTATCGTAATGTACGCTGTAATTTCATGCCTTCTGGGATGATTATCACCAAGAAAGGCGTTTCTCCGGTACATCTTGATGAAGAAGGAAACCCGATAAGAGAAGATAAACCAAGTGAAGATACAGGCTTTTCAGATACCATTATACAACTTCAAGGAGATACTAATGCTGCAAAAATATTGGAAGTATCTTTGGAATCCGATGAAGAAAAACCAGAGTTTGTGGATATCAGTTCTAAAAATTATGATAAAGAATTTACCGTAACTGATACTAGTGTGGTAGAGCGTATTTATTCTGCTTTCGGTCAAGAACCTTGGTATTGTATAAGGGTTGGTAAGGTGGGCTTTTCCGGTGATATATTGGAAGATGCATTTGAGTATTATAACTCTATTGTATCAAAACAACAGCGAATGATTGAACGTGCTTTTCAGAAGATTTTTGAGCATTGGTATGAATCTGTTAATCCATCTAATGACTTTAGTGTACAACCTCTTAAATACGTAAGGAATGCAGCGGTATCTAATAACAACGGATGAAGTCTCTAAGCTAGCCCGTACGATGTCAGTGCATATCGATGCGGAAAAGATAGAGACATATATCAGGGAGTCGGAGAACATTGATTTGAAATTAGCTTTGGGTGATGCTTTACTTTTAGATGTAAAAGAACACCAAGAGAATTATGATGAGTTGCTTAATGGTGGTTCTTATGATGCAGGATATGGTGGAAAACGCTCTTTTGTAGGGTTGAAAACGGCATTAGCCTATTATACCTATGCTCGTATAGTGAAGAATGGGGATGGTAATGTTACCCGTTTAGGATTTATGAATAAGGATAACGAGTATTCTTCACGTCCGGATTTTAAAGAGAAGCTCATGGCCTATAATGATGCTTTTTCTGTAGCAGACCGATACTTAAAGGAATGTGTGCGCTATTTGAATGACAATAGGCACTCTTTCCCTTTATATAGGGGAAATGGGGGACTAACAGCCAATCGTGTGACGTGTAGAGTTTTGGGTGAATAATGGCAGATACTTTTGATATATTAAGGAAACTAGCTTTGCAAGTGCGTAATGCTACCCTTGCAGGAGAGAATAGCGCTGAACGTGTGGGTCGTATTCTTGTGGGGGTATTGGATTTGTTGTCACAATTTTCTTTGGATGAATTGACGAAAATCTTTCTTCGTAAAGACCAATCCGATATCGCTAAAGAAACCATCACCTTCCTCAAGGGCGTACTCATCGGCGATAACGGCAGCGGCATTACTGTCCTTGAGAATGGCGCCTCCCAGGCTGTAGTTGATTATCTGTATGTCAAGATCAAGGCCGTATTCGACGAGCTTGAAGTCAAGAAGAAAACATACGTAGGTGGTGAGCAGGTGATATCCCATGCAGGGATGAAGTGTATTAAGGTGGAGGAGCTGGCTGACGCCTACCGTTGCTATTTCAAAGTCAAGGAGGACGATATGGAGATAGAGAATCAGTTCTCGGTCGGTTCTCTCGCCATTGCTCAGGAATGTAACATCAAGACTGGAGTGTCGCAACATGCCGGCAACCGTTATTATTGGCGTGCCGTAACATCTGTTGGCAGTGACTACATTGACCTTTCCAAAGCAGAATGTGATAAGAATGTGGAGAATGATATACCTGCGATTGGTGATGATATTGTCGGCCTCGGACATAAGACGGATATTACCCGTCAGGGGGCTATTATTTTGTCGTCAGTCGACGAGGTTGCACCCTCTATTATCATGTATCAGGGAATTAATGATTTTTCTCTGGTAGGTAAGGATGTGATTGCCCTTGACTTCGACAAGTCTACCGGCAGGGCGAGAATGCGGGTGTATGGCAATGCATACATCGGTGCCAAAGATCGCAGCCAGTATATTGAACTCAAGGACGGGAAGGTCAACATCAAAGGTACAGTGCACATAGAACCCGGCAGTGACGGTTTCGAGAACGTTGATGGCATGGAGTTTGGAAAAATCAACCTCATCCGTAATTCCGGGTTTGCCGGCGATTATAATTCCGCCAAGCTGGAGGATGCCACCGAAGTTACGGATGAAACTGAACTGTACAATCAATCCATTAAATGGTGGGCTGCAACCAATGTGACTATCAATTACGAGGACAGCGAGAGTGCGACCGGACATTCTGCCACCCTGACTACCGGTGTTATAATGCAAACGCTCTATTACCGGCTTATGGAAGGAGAAAGATATATCCTGTCTTTCAAGGCAAAGGGGGCTTCCGTCAGTATTAGTGTCGGGGGACTGGAACAAACGCAGGAACTGAAGCCCCAATATGACCGTTATGTATTTCATTTTACTGCCGTACCCGATACAGAAATTACATTCAGCGGCTCATGCACGATAACGGAGATACAGCTTGAGCGCGGAACCGTCCTTTCCGTATGGAGCTTGTCACCATTGGACAACAACAGCTTTGAAACCAAGTTCGAAGCACTGAAATACCTTACCGATGCCATACGTGAGGGTTCGTCCACATTCATCGGAGGCCTGGGACTTCTGTCCATGATACTTGTAGGTAACTATACCAACGGTGAGCTGAAGAAAGTCACCGGTGGTTTCTCCGGTGTGTATAACGATGACGACGATCCCCTACTCTGGGGCAGCGGCGACTTGGAAAAAGCGATCCGGACCATCTCCAAGTGCAAGGATGACCCTATGGCCTTTTTGAACATGAGCGACAGCGAACTGTCCGAATATGTCAGGACCGTCCTCACACATGGCGGCCGTACTGTTTTGAGCGATGCAATTGTCAGGGGCTATCTCTATGCCATTGACGGTTATTTCAAAGGGACGGTCGATATGGGGGACGGCGTGACCCATTTCGACAAGGACGGCAGCGGCTGGATCGGTAAAGCCGGTGACATGTATTTCGCCAAATGGGACAAACTCCTGAACTGGTCGCTGTGTGCCGGGAATATCAGCTGGGACAACGTCAATAAGGTATTGGATATAGCAGGCAAGTTCAACGCCAAGCTGGGCTCCAAAATAGGAAACCTGACCATCAACGAAAACGGTGCCATGTCCGGCGGTAATGCAGTCTTTGACAAGGTCGGTTATTTATGGGTTCCCGTAGTAGGGTACGGGCAGGAATCAATTGATGCACAAGTCAGGAAAACCATTATTAATCAAATTGGCAAGAGTACCACTATCCTGTTGAAAATGAATATGGGATTGGAAAATTATACCTATACCATTGACCTGCCGACACGCGATGAGCTGAACACTCAAGGTATCTCCGATTGCGGCTTCAAGATAACACTCATTGCTGCAGATAGCCGTATTTACCCTGATATTTCTGGAATCGGAGAAATCAACTTGAATCCAACGTTCCGGATCAGCTCCCGTCCCCGGGAAAAAGTGAGTATAAATTTTCAGGAGCGTGAACTGCCGACCGGTGAGATGCACGACAACAACGACAACCGCATTGAATATTTAGACATGGCGGCAGGTGACGTGCTTGAACTGTACTATTATAACAGAGTCTATTATCTATTGAACAGAAGGAACTGACATGGATTTGAATACGATACAATCAGACGGACGCTGGGGCGATGTCGCCGCCTTCATCAACGCCAATTTCGAGAAGATACGGCTGGAGCTGATGAAGCTGCGCCATGCCTCCATCCTTACATTCTGCAAGGGGTATTTCTCTACGGAATCCCGTTTCCTGAAGAAGTATCCTACGGGCAAGACCGGTGAATACGCCTTCGTCGGTATTCCATGGCCCGGTACTGTATATGAATGGGCGGATACGGAATGGGTGAATACCGGTATAGCCCCGCAGCTCGGGGAAGCCGTTTTCATCGAGATGTTGAAACGGCATATAGATAACGAAACCATTTATTGGGATGCTACGGACGAAGTCATCAAGTCCGCCGGCGGCGGTGACAGGCCGGAAGAAACCTTCAGTATTACAGTAGGTGTCAATCCCGCCAACGTGGGGCAATGCGCTGTCGAAGCCGAAGGTGCCATGTCGGTCATATCCGACGCAACCGGTGCAAGCTGGACGGTCAGAGCCGGGAAAGGTTCTACGGTGACGGTCATCATCGTGCCTGAAACCGGTTATCAGGTGCAACAGCTCAATATCGATACAGTATCACAGGGAGCTGTATCGGAATATACCTTTGAGAGTCTTGAAGCCGATCATACCATGTACGTGTGGATGGAGGCGGAAGTTGAAGAAGCGCCTATGGATTTCCTTGTACGCAGCGACCTGCCGGGAACTTTCTACTCTTCCACCCATGTGGCGCTCAACGCCATCAAGGCGGACTACCCGGACGGATTAACACAGGATGTAACACTGACCTGTGTGAAGCAGGCGAAGGAACGCAGAATCGCCAATGATCCGGACAAAAACAGAAACGAACAGATATTCCTGTCTGTACTTAAGGACTGGAACATGGGCGCTCTCCACACGCTCACGATAGACGGGAACGGTTTCCTGACGTATGACTGTGCCAGTCTCGGAGGGTTGAAGTTTACAAACGTAGACAATATAATTCTTTCGGACATCGCTTTCATCAACTACTGTAATTTTATTGACGGCAGCACCCCCGATGAAGTGGCTGCGGTGATGCTTATCGGCAGCAAGGACAGCTATTGCCGTAACCTTTACATTGCCGGTTGTACGTTCGATGGACTCTCCACCACCAACAAGACAACCGGTTCCACATTCATTCTTTCTACCAAGTATACGGAGAACGTATATGTCAACGGCAATTTGTTCTGTAACAATGCCGGAATGGCATTCAACATGACGGATGCCCGTCTGGTCACATTCTCCCGTAACGAAGTTAGCGGTGTATTCCGTTCAGGAGCCGTCGCCCATGCCGGACTGTTCAATGTAACCAACGGATACAGACTCATACTGGAAGACAACCATTTTGACGGAAGCAGTTTCCGGGAAAGCCTGATGTACTTTTCCAATATAGAGGTGGTTTCGTTAAAAAGGAACTATATCCATGACGGGGCACGAATCATCGAGATGTCATCCAATACGGCAATCAAGAAACTGGAACTGGAGTCAAACCTGATTGTGAACATGCTCCAGTCTTCGATTTTCGGATGGATTCATGAGTGCATATACTCCACTTCTGATATTCTCGAACTGCGTTTCCTGAACAATACGCTATGGATGGGCGGTAACGACTGGATGCAGTTCATATTACGGGTAAATGCCATTGATGTGCGGACTGCGTCCATCCATAACAATATCATCGTCGATCCGGATCCGTCGCTCAGCTCCGGAAAAATCAACCTGTTCAATTTTAAGACGCTTGGCAGCCTCTCAATGGGTGGGAACCTATTGAAGGTATCCATTAAAGATCCAGAAAAAGGAAACACGTACGGGGAGATCATGGCCGTGGCAAATCCGGACGGGAATTCCGACAGCATTACCGTTACGGGAAGCAACTCCCGTTCACTGGGTTACCTGCGCAATGCCGGGCTTGACAGCAACAGCACATTGGTAATCAAGTCAGACAAGCTGCTTGACATTGAGAACGGTGGCGCTACATATGCCCTCACTGCAGATTATGACGGCAATTACCCGGCCAACAATGATTATGTCCCCGCTATGGATAAGGACTACAAACAGAAATCGGCAGCGGCCAACAGCCGCGGGTGCTACAATCTCCATGGGACAGCAATTGATGAAAACGGGGATACCACTACCGGATATACGGGGGAAGACCTGACAGTTGCCGCTTCCTTTGACAGTTCGGCACAATACACCGCGATTGCTGACAGCTCGCTGCTGCTGGTCCATAACACACTCAACCGTTCAAGGTTTGTCCGGTTCAGGATTGAAGGCACCCAGCACAGGTCCCTTGCGCTGGGAAGATACGCACTGGTACACATGCATCCGGAAGTGGATGCTTATGGCGAGTATCAGGCGGAGGAATTATACACCGTTAATATTGACTGATTATGGCTGAAAGTTATAATGATATTCTGAAGGCGTCTATCGGCAAGGTGCTTGCATCGGCCATAATAGACAACTATTTCCCCCTTGTCGGAGAGATGATAAAGATTGATGCAACCACGAAATGGGCCACCGCATCGGAGTGGAAAACACAGGACGGAAGCGGACAGACGGTGACCTCTGCCGGTAACCTGCTACACAGCAAGGACAGCAAGACGCTACAGGTTATCGCTAAGGGTGAGCTTGCACAGGTATTCACAGGCCGCAATTCCCTATTCTCGACGGATGTGAAGAAGACGGTCTATGCGATGACGGCACAGGCGCTGCCTTACTTCGATGTGAGAGTGAGCGAGGAAATCATCCGTACCGACGGTGAAGTCTCCAAAATATGCATTTATCCGGAAAACGGCTATGCAGGTGCGCATACGGTGGTGATACGTGTGTACAGGGAGAATGAAGAAAGCAATCCCGTTGCCTCATTTACGAACGTCACGCAGGCTGAAGGCTATGAGTATGCGGAGTTCTTTGTGTCGCAGCCTTCCGGTCGCGGCATCTATGACGTGGAAGCGGATGTCATTGATACATCCACAGGTACGATGTTCAGCAAACGCATCAACAAACTGATAACCGTCACTCCGCGACTGGCTCCCGAACCGGCGGACCGCAGCTCAGGCTACCGCGATATATTGGCTACGAAAAGCTTTACATCTTATGGCGGAAGAAACAAATTGGATTTCTACATCAGACTTTGGGAGAATACAGGAGAAGGTCTGAGCTATGCGGAGTTCACTGTTCCGTCAGGCGAACAGAACGGGACTTCCTATTACGACTCCGTTGACCTTAGCGTGCTGCCTGCCGGCACTACATTGGTGCTGACGGATGATCCGCAAGAACCTGTTGGGTATGTAAGGCGCCTGCTGTTCAAAGGAAACAATCCATGCTCCCTATCGGCGGAATCCGGTACACCGAACAATACGTATGAGAAGCCTCTGGTAATCACAATCAACAGGGACACTCCCTATGAGGTCCCTTTCCAATATTATTCGGGACTGAACTTCGAAAACAACTGCCGCCATATAGTGCTTGACGGACGTGGATATAAGAATATCAGCAAGGGCATACACATACACCGTTATAGCAAGGACGCGTTTGCACAGAACTGTATGTTCCTTGTAAACGGTACTTCGGATGTGGAACTGGTACAGTTGGAACTGTCAGACTGTGATTTTACAGCCATATCCGGAAAGACCGACCCTGATCCGAACCGTACCTGGTACTGGTTCGGTAACTGGGAGTTCAATAACTTGCGCATTCATCACTGCCATATCCATGATACCACCGGAGAGGGGTTCTATCTCGGCTATTTCTCTCCGGAAACCAAGACAGGAACAAACAGTGACGGAGAAACCGTTACTTACCGTCCGCATAACATGGCGGATGTGCGCATATATCGTAACCTGTTACAGAATCTTGGTTATGACGGGATGCAGCTCTCCAATGCACGCGGCGCGGAGGTATGTTACAATGAGGTGTATAACGCTGCATGGCGGGGTGAGAAAGATCAGTCAAGCGCAATCAGTATCCAATCTGTTACCGGTAAGTGCTATAATAATATAGTACACAAGTTCAACGGGCCGGGGTTCCAGATTGGTCCGTTAGGCGATGTGGAGGTGTTCAACAATGTGGTATACGATTGCCCGGAAGGACAACCCGGAGTGCAATTCCTTTTCATGAAGGATTGTCCGGAGCAAAACCCGAACGGCGACGGCTTCAATGACATTATCAACATATACCTGCACAACAATGTGATCCTATGTAACGGAATAGCTTTCAACGGCCGTAATACGGTCCAGGTGACAGGCCTTCGCGTGGAGGACAACATCATCGTTTACCGGGGAGGGTTGTTCGGCAATATGGAGACCGCTACCATGGAGCAATGGCAATCACAGGCTTCGGGTAACCTTACGCTTGACAAGAAAGTGATTGACTATGCGGAGATTGACTCTTACAAGATAGCTGATTCCGCCAACGGTGATTTCCGGATTGCGGCTGACAGTCCGCTTATACAATCGGGTACAGGCAGACGCTTTAAATTCGATTTTCAGGGCTATAAGAACTGGTTCAATACGGTGGCGCCGACAGGTGCATTTCTCGGCCGCTACAAGTCCGGTAAAATCAATGACGAACCGGTAACCCTGACATCCGTATCCGTTAACGGAGGGGCTGAAAGTACAAAGGAACGGACTGTGTCCATAGAACTGGCATATAGCGGTGCTGCAACCCATTACCGTATCGGAGAGACGGCAGACTTGTCGGATGCCGTATGGAACAGCCTTGTTTCCGATACGGTCGAATATACGCTTTCAGAGCCGTTTGGCGAGAAAACAGTTTATGCGCAGGTCGGTGTCGGATCGGCAGGCAGCAACATCCTATCTGTGTCTATTGAATATCGGGCTACTCCGATAGCATTGACTGCACTTGTGCTCAACAACGGCATAGCCATATCACGCCACCTTACGGTACCGGTATCGTTCACTTGTACGGGTTCGTATGAGGCTGCCATGTACCGGCTGGGAGAAACACCCGATCTGTCATCTCAGGAATGGGCCCCTATATCCGAGACTGTGACCTATACCTTTGATTCGCTCGGAGACAAAACGCTGTACGGACAGATACAGGATACGAAAGGAAATATTTCGGAAGTGAAGTCGGCGTCCATAAATATTGAACAGGCACCGAGAAAGGCCATTGTATCGCTTGGGTGGAGTAAGGCTGAAATCCCGTCTTCTACCTCTGCTTATGATGCAGCAACGGGTATTACAAGGTTCCAGTCGCAGGCTGCAATAACCGAGTCACGCCATATTTATGATACGCTCGGTGAATTATTAGGTACTGCAGTACCTTCGACAAACTCGGTTGCAATGATATCCAGCGCGTCATTAAAGGGTGCGGTTACCGGTGACGACAGCGGGGTTTACCCCGATGAATACCTGTGGCACAATTCAGCCATGGGAGCCAATGCTGTTAAGAGCGAAAGCATCACGTTTACGCTTCCTGCAGGAACTTACAAGGTTCGCATCTTCACCAATACCATTTGGGCACAGCGTGTCATTCCCAATGAAGCGCTGTCATACAAAGCTGTGACAGACACAGATGAGACGGCATTCACCTTACCCACATCCGGTGTGCAGAATAATACAGCCAACCTTACTGAACCCGTTACGGTAACTGTAGGGGAAAACGGGATGTTACGGATTGTTTTCGGTGTAGGAAAGGCAGGAACTTATTATTATGCACCGCTGAATATAATTGAAATTGAAGAGGTGTAATGATTAACAAGCAGAAGAATAATGGATATGAATGATTGGGTTATGTTGGTGACCGCTCTTGGCGGTATTGAGGGGGTAAAACAGTTGTTAAAATGGTTGATGTCCCGGAAGACCAATGCGCGTATCGAGGATGCGCATGCTGATGTGGAGGAGTTTAAGGCACTTCGTGAATACAACGAGTTCCTGCAGAAGCAACTTTCAGAGAAGGAACAGCGGTTTGTAGAGCAGACGGACCGGCTCCGTAAAGTGCAGGATGAACTATTCACATTGAAAGAAACTAATTCGGACTTAAAGTTGGAATTGGCTTTAAAACGATGTGAGAGAAAGAACTGCGGTAATAGAGAACCGCAAAACGGATATTAATTGAAAAGGAGGATAAGAAATGAAAGTCTTGATTGACAACGGTCACGGGGAGAACACTCCGGGCAAATGCTCGCCAGATAAACGTTTAATGGAATGGGCATACACAAGAGAGATTGCAGACATGGTAGTAAATGGCTTGCGTAGACAGGGTATTGATGCTGAACGCATCGTAAAAGAGAACACAGACGTTCCATTGTCCGAACGCTGCCGACGGGTGAATGAAATCTACCATGACAATGGCAAACAAGCTATCCTTGTTTCCATTCACTGCAATGCTGCCGGTAATGGAAGTGATTGGATGTCTGCCCGCGGTTGGGAAGCATGGACCAGTGTTGGCAAAACAAAGGCTGATAAACTGGCTACTTGTCTGTACGAGGATGCTGAAAACTGTTTGCCGGGAATGAACATGCGCAAGGATATGGCAGATGGTGATCCGGACAAAGAATCACAGTTTTACATACTGAGGCATACGAATTGTCCGGCTGTTCTTACTGAGAATCTGTTCCAGGATAATAGAGAGGATGTGGAGTTCTTGTTGTCCGAGAGCGGTAAAAGGGCTATTGTCTCGCTTCATGTGTGGGGTATTATGAAATATTTGGGCTTATGAAAAAGTTGCTTTGGATATTAGTTGTATTATTAGCAATCGCTTGTGTGACGGTTTGGTTCCGTCCGAATGAGCCTTTGCCGGCAGAAATACGCACCGAGACGAAGATACAGACGGTTGTCAAGACTGATACGGTTTTTATCTCTGCACCGATGGCAGTGTTTTGGCAGATATTGCCGAATGATACTATACGTATAGGAGATACCTTGCTTCATCGCAAACGGGTTGTGTATGAAGATAGCCTGTATCGTGCGGTGGTGAGCGGATATGTAGACCCGCGGCTGGATAGTATGACTGTATATCCGAGGACGGTTTATCAGACGGTGACGAATGATATCTATCATCCGGTGATTGTCAAGCCGAAGAAGAAGCGTTGGGGGATTGGCTTACAGGCTGGGTATGGGTATCCAGGTGGATTCTATGTGGGGGCTGGGGTGAGTTATGATTTGTGGCAGTGGTAGCAGTTGCACCTGTGTTGACAGGTGCGTGTTTTGACTTGAAAAGGTTGAGACTTTTTTTGTGGCTAAAATGTTTATTTTTGCAGCAAAATAAACACATTTTTGCTCGTTTTGCAGTAAAAAAAGACAAAAATAAGCTGAAAACAGTAGAAAGATTAGGTTTTAACATTCCTATTATATTATTTTGCATCACGAAATGAATACCATTTGAATTGCGACTAACCATATCTTAAACAAATATGATAGGTTATTGTTCTTTTATTGATGAGAATGGTATATTAAAATGAAAGAGTGACTGTTATGAATAACGATGATGTACTGACATTGAAAGCGGCTGTTCTGCATTTATTGAATGAGGCTGGCGGGACACTGGATAAGTATCGTATATATAAATCTCTTTATTTTGGTAATAAAGAACATTTAAATCGTTACGGAAGGCTTATTACCTCAGACACTTTTTTTGCACTTCCTTTTGGTCCCGTTCCAACAAAATTAGCAGACGTCTTAGATTATTTGCAGAATGGTAAAACGTTACGTAGGGCTGACAAAGAATTATTTCAGCCTATTATAACGAGTATTGTCCCTTGTCATTTTGATGCAGATAACTATTTTACCGCTAAAGAACTACCAGACTTAGACGAACTATCTGACAGTGATATTGAATGTTTGAATGAAGGTCTAAAAAAATGCGTTGGAAAGGGATTTAAAGAGATAAAAGAAACATCCCACGACAAAGCATGGGAAAAGGCATTCTCAAAGCCGAACCATAAATCAATAGATGTACTTGATATGGTTGATGACTCAAATCAAGATATGAAAGAGTACGTTTTAGATAATATGTATTGTTGCTAATGGTTTCAATAGGAGATGTTTTATTAGGAGAACTCTTTCTATTTGATGGAATAACCCCTAAAAATGGCGATTCATCAAGAATGAAAATGATTGTTGTCTTAGGAATTGATGAAGAAGGGGCTTTGATAGGAAGTGTTGTTATAAATTCTGAAATCAAAAACCGGAATATTGAAAGTCAATACCCTATTAGTAATAAATCATATAAGTTCCTTAAACATAATAGTTTTGTTAATTGCGATAATTTATTATCTCTTAAGATAGATAGGGTAAATAAATTCAAAACACTTGGAAAGATTGTTTTAGATGATTTGAACCTAATAAGGAAAACGATTGTGGATTCAAAGGTTGTGAAAGGAAAATTAAAAAAGAAATTTAAACTATTTGATGATTTATAGAAAAAAGCAAGGTAGTCCAATAAGCTTTCTTGTTTTTTAGCAATTATTATATATGACGCCCCGGTCACCGTCGGGGCTTTTTTGTCCGTTTCTATTTGATTTTTTTCTTGCTCTGTATTTTTGTGAAATAACGTTGATCTGCAATTCTATGAATAGGAAAGTTTATATTGATGGAAATTTACTTGTTAAGAAAGGTATCTTTTATGCCCAAAATATAGTGATGGATGTAGATGAAATGTTTAAGACTAATGTGGATGAAATTATATGTCCACCTGACGGACTATTAGAAATAACAGAGGACTATGGCTCTATTTTCACTGTCTATTACATAAAAGGCGGGTGTACTTTTTATGGTGGTGAAGATGGATTTATTTACATGTTTGAAACAAAACATGAGGTTACATGTGATAAATATAAACAAAACATTAAATTAATAGAAAAATTAATAAATGAAGTTGAGGTTCCTGAAGATTTAAAAAATGCATATTATCAGCAGCAATATGTTAGTGTTTTTGGTGCTTTAGAATACTTTCTTTTTGATACATTTATGGGGCAAGTTTGTAGTAACTATGATATTTATATAAAGGTACTCTCAAACCATGTAAAGTATTTGGAATATAGTAGAGAAATAAAAAAGATATTGAGAGGAAAGCATAATTTGGAGCAAGAAAAAATGTTTATAGCGCAATCAAAGGAAGTTATTTATCACAATACGAAACAGGTTGCAGCTTTATTTTCAGTTGCTTTTGATATGTCTGTTAATTTGGAAATTTTAAACAAGCAAATAGAGGTAAGAAATGATATAGTACATAGATTTGGGCATACAAAAAAAGGAGATGAGATTCATATGACAAAAGGGAACGTTGTATCTCTTATTGTTAAAACAGATATTTTAGTCAACGATATATCGAAAAGGATTACTGAATTTATAGAAGGGGTGGCTGAATAGCTGCCCCCTCTATTTTTTGCATATTGGAAAGAATTTGACTATCTATCTGAATTTATATCTCTAAATGGGAAGTATTTTCCACCTATCATGGATATGCCATTGACGACGTTGTTGTCCGTTTGGATGCCTATAAACTGTGGCAGTGTGCCGAAGTGGCAGAACTATCCACAGCCCTGTGGCGTGAAGCGGCACTGCAATGCCGCGCATGACTTCCCGTCGAAATACTAGTGCTCGACCTTGATGCGGTAGATTATGCGGTAACTGTCCATATCCTTTTATTTTTTGTCGTTACATTTTTATAACCGGCTTGCCTGACGTTCTGCCACCGGCGGTGATGCTCTCTCCATCGATGCTCAGGCGGCGTATCTTGCATACTGCGGATGGGTAGTATTGCCCGCCCAGCAGCATCCAGGCATTGTTCATGTCCTGTGTGGAGATATTCACCATCTCTATCGTATAGTCCATTCCTTCTACAGTGAATTTCGGCATGGACTGGATGAATTGCATCGTGTCCGAAAGCAGGGACAAAGATTCGGCATACTGCCGCTCGTCGAAAACTGCCGCCAGCATGATGTTCAGGTTCAGCAGTAAGGGTGGCTGCATCCGGGCATATCTTCCATCTCCGATGCGTTGTATGGGGGTGGAAATACCGCCGGAAGTCTCACGTTCCACGTTCAGCAGAGCCACCACCATCTTATTGGGGCGTTCCTCCTTGGCGTTGCCTATCATTCCCACAGTTGCCAGCCCTTCGGGGCGATGATAGAAGCGGGACAGGTATTCGTCCAGCTGCTCAGCATAATATGTCAGTATTTTGCGTATCATTGTTTATTTGTTTAAATTATTATTGATGTTCATTGTATAAGTTTCAAAGATAAGCAATAAAAATAGATTGCAATAATGCCCTATATAAAAATCCCCGTAGCGGCTCAACTACGGGGATGGTGTCAAATAACAGAGTATCA
>ERZ827037.1031-NODE-1031-length-32743-cov-5.831314_pt1 | contig 32743 bp, 28 predicted proteins | sample MGYA00519924_ERZ827037 | MGnify/ENA primary metagenome ERZ827037 (study PRJEB31778, sample SAMEA3449250) | human gut metagenome | biome: human gut; feature: human-associated habitat; material: faeces | place: United Kingdom | collected 2010/2012 ...
AGTATTTTATTTACCCCTAGTAGAACTAGGGGTTTTGTTAAGCTAAAGCACCCAATACAAGAAAAAAGGACTTCTTTCAGGGAAAGAAATCCTTTTTTTGTAATAATTTATAATTCCATTTGTCCAGGAACATCATTGGAAGTTTTGTCTTTTTCTTGAATGAAATGCCCGGTTGTTGGAATTTTTCGTGTTCGATAGTATTCTGGATTGTCTGTCTGGAACTCAGCCGCAGGGCAGACTTTGGTGATGCTGCTGTTTTTCTTGAGGGTATAAAGCTGCACACCGGATGCGCTTTTAGAAGCATTTGCTGGAATCAGTTCTGTGTTCAGCAAAGTGGCTTTGTCGTGGTTGCGCATGAGCAGGAAATCTGCGTCTGCATCCAGTTTTTCCATGTATACTAACGGAGAACGAGCGGAGTAGGCATTGACCAATTTCCGTCTGTTTGCTTTGGTAGCATAAGCAGAAAGCTGTACCTTTGCGCCTTTCCCGTTTTCAAAGAAAAATACCATAAAACCGCTGTAATCCTGTGTGACAGTCATGTAAAGGATTTTCTCTTCTGCATCCATACCCAGAAGGTTCTGGAGATATTCCCCCATGGAGCTTGCTTTGCTGTCGGGAATGTCGCTGAGCTTCATTTTGTAAACGTTGAACTGATTGGAGAAGAACAGCATTTCTCCGCGGTTGGTGCTTTCCAGCTCCTGCATGATATAGTCGTCGTCCTTGACTTTCTGTTCACCGGCAGAACGCAGGGAAATCAGAGGGATTTTTTTGAAATAGTTCTGTTCTGTCAGGAACAGGCGTACGCCGTAATCTTCGATGAAATCATCTTTGGTAGGTGTCACAATTTCTTCTTCCTGAATGATTTCTGTCAGACGAGGTTTGCCGTATTTTTTTGCAACGGCTTTCAGCTGACGACAGATCAGATTTTTGATTTTGGTGTTGCTTTCCAATGTTGCTTTCAAATCAGCAATTTCATTTTCCAGAGTTTTCATTTCCTGCGTACGTTTGAGGATATATTCCTTGTTGATGTTACGCAGTTTCATTTCCGCAATATAGTCGGCCTGCACTTCGTCAATGGAGAAGCCTTCCATCAGATTGGGCACAACCATGGATTCCAGTTCTGTATGACGGATGATAGAAATGGCTTTGTCAATATCCAGCAGAATTTCCGCAAGACCTTGTAAGAGGTGGTATTTTTCCTGTTTTTTCTGAATATCAAAAGCCAGCTGTTTGCGGATGGATTCCATACGGAATTCTGTCCAGTGCTGCAAAATGCCGCCAACGCCTAATGTCATGGGCTTTCCTTGAATCAATACGTTGAAGTTGCAGCTAAAACTGTCGGAAAGTGGCGTCATGGCATAGAGTTTATGCATGAGTAAATCCGGGTTGGTGCCTTTTTTGATGTCAATGGTGATTTTCAGACCATTCAGGTCAGTTTCGTCACGGATATCAGAAATATCACGGATTTTTCCGCCTTTTACCAATGCAATGATTTTGTCAATGATGACTTCCAGATTGGTAGTGTAAGGAATTTCGTAAATTTCGATACAGTTCGCATCTTTGTCATAGCGGTATTTTGCACGAAGTTTCAAACTGCCACGACCAGTGCGGTAAATCTGCTCCAAAGAGGAACGGTTGTATATCAACTGTCCGCCTGTGGAGAAATCGGGAGCAGGAAGCACATCACAAAGATCAATAGAATTATCTTTGATGTAAGCAGCGGTAGCTTCGCAAAGTTCCGCTAAGTTAAAACTGCAAATGGAGCTTGCCATACCAACTGCAATCCCAATGTTAGGATTTGCCAGAATATTGGGAAATGTGGTGGGCAACAAAACAGGTTCCTGCATGGAACCGTCATAGTTGTCCACGAATTCGACAGTGTTTTTGTCAATATCCGCGAAAACTTCCTGACAAATGGGCGCCAGTTTTACTTCTGTGTAACGGGAGGCGGCGTAAGCCATGTCACGGGAATAGTGTTTCCCGAAATTCCCTTTGGAATCTACAAAAGGTGTCAGAAGTGCGCCGTTGCCTTCTGTGAGACGTACCAATGTTTCGTAAATAGCAGCATCCCCATGGGGATTCAGTTTCATGGTCTGACCAACTACATTGGTGGATTTTGTGCGTTCGCCCCGTAAAAGCCCCATGTGGTACATGGTGTAAAGGAGTTTCCGGTGAGAGGGTTTGAACCCATCAATTTCAGGAATGGCACGGGAAACAATGACACTCATGGCATAGGGCATGTAGTTTTGTTCCAGTGTCTGGGTGATAGGCTGCTCCTGTATGAAATTATCTTTTCGTTCAATGACCGTTTTTTTCTTTCTTGCCATAACAATCTTACCTTTCTTAGCTGATATCTGTTAAGTCCAGATATTTGTAGCCTTCTTCGGCAATAAATTCTTTTCGTCCTGCCAGATTTTCACCCAGCAGAAGTTCAAACATTTCCTGTGTGCGCTGTACATCATCAGGGGTTACCAGAATCAAACGTCTGGTTTCGGGGTTCATAGTAGTTTCCCACATCATTTCCGGCTGGTTTTCACCTAGCCCTTTGGAGCGGTTGATTTTTACTTTGCCTTTCAGCTTGCTGACAATGTTTGCTTTTTCCGCGTCAGAGTATGCGAAGTAAGTATCTTTGCCGTTGACAATCTCATAAAGAGGGGATTCGGCAATGTAAACTTTCTTTTCTTCAATGAGTGTTGGTACCAGACGATACAGCATGGTCAAAAGCAGAGTACGGATCTGGAATCCGTCCACGTCCGCATCGGTGCAGAGAATGATCTTGCTCCAGCGAAGCTGATTGATATCAAAGGAATTCAGACCTGTGTTGTGCTTGGATTTGATTTCCACGCCACAGCCCAGCACTTTCAAAAGGTCTGTAATAATGTCGCTGTTGAAAATTTTGTTGTAGTCTGCTTTTAAACAGTTCAAAATCTTACCGCGAATGGGAATGATTGCCTGAAATTCTGCATCACGTCCCTGTTTACAGGAACCCAAAGCAGAGTCACCTTCTACAATGTAAATTTCTCGACGGCTGACGTCTTTAGTGCGACAGTTGACAAATTTTTCTACACGGTTATTCATATCCAGAGAGCCTGTCAGCTTTTTGCGAATGGAAACACGGGTTTTTTCTGCGGTTTCACGACTGCGTTTGTTTGCCAGTACCTGATTGGCAATTTTATCCGCATCCATTTTGTTTTCGATGAAATAGATTTCCAGCTGTTCCCGGAAGAAATCTGTCATAGCATCCTGGATGAATTTGTTTGTAATAGATTTTTTGGTCTGATTTTCATAACTTGTGATAGTAGAGAAAGAGTTGATGACCAAAATCAAACTGTCCTCAATGTCAGAGAATGTGATCTTTTTCTCATCTTTTTTATACAGATTGTTTGTTTTCAGATATTTGTCGATAGCGGAAACAAAAGCGCTTTTCACTGCTTTGTCAGGCGCGCCGCCATATTCCAGAAAACTGGAATTGTGATAGTATTCCAACAGATTTATCTGATTGTTGAAACAGAAAGCCGCTTCAAATTTCAGTTTGTATTCTGGCTTGTCCTCACGGTCACGGCCTCTGGTTTCTGTCTGAAGGTAGTGAACGTCTGTCAAAGAAGTGTTGCCAGCAAGTTCTGCCAGATAGTCCCGGATACCGTTTTCATAGTAATAGGTAAAAGTTTCGCCGCTTTCTTCATCAAAAAGTTCAAAAGTCAGACCAGCATTGACAATTGCCTGTCTGCGCAGAATATCCTGAAAATAGGAAAGGGGAATGGCAATATCTGTGAATACATCCCGATCGGGCAGCCAGCGAATTTGTGTGCCTGTGACACGTTTGTGTGTGGGTTCTTTTACCAGACCACCGATGTTTTCGCCTTTTTCGAAGTGCAAGTCATAACGCATGCCGTCACGGTAGATGGTAGCATCCATGTAGGCAGAGGCATACTGTGTGGCGCAAGTGCCCAGACCGTTCAGACCTAAACTGAATTCATAGTTTTCACCGGAATTGTTCTGGTATTTGCCGCCTGCATAAAGTTCACAGAAAACCAGCTCCCAGTTATATCGTTCTTCTTTGGGATTGTAGTCAACGGGAATACCGCGACCATAGTCTTTTACAAGAATAGACTGGTCTTTGTAACGCACTACCTCGATTTTGCTGCCAAAGCCTTCTCTTGCTTCGTCAATGGAGTTGGAAAGGATTTCGAAGACAGCATGTTCACAGCCTTCCAGCCCGTCAGACCCGAAAATAACCCCGGGACGCAGACGGACACGGTCAGCACCTTTCAAAGAGGTAATACTCTCATTATTATAGTTAGAATTTTGATTCGATTGCATCGTTTCACCTGTTTCTATATTTATAATAGGAAAGAATCCTATTTTTTATATGCTCATCTTCTCTACTTTACAGAAATTCCAGGGGAGTGTCAAGGGGAGAAGGGGAAAGAATGTTCGATTTGAAGGGAAAAGAATGTAGATTTGTGGAAAAAAGATTGCAATTTTAATTGCCGGCTGGTATACTATATAGGCAATTCTGTAAAGATGGTTATTTTGGAGACGTACCGAAGTGGTCATAACGAGGCTGACTCGAAATCAGTTGACGGGTCAAACCGTCCGTGGGTTCGAATCCCACCGTCTCCGCTCTGGAAACCTTGAGAAATCAAGGTTTCTTTTTTTTCGTGTTGCATTTTGTGTTGCATGATTGAAAATGGTCTGAAAAAAGTGATTTCCAAAGACGGTTCAATTTGATTTTTTATGCACATATTCAGCATGTCTCCGTAAAATCGGTCAATCTTTTTTACTCTGCAATGCATTGCCAATGGCGGCGGCGGACTGCTGTTTTGCGTGATAGTCGATATGAGAATAGATGTCTGCCGTAGTGGAGAAGTTAGAATGTCCCAGCCACTCCTGAATGGATTTCATGGGAATGCCTTCTGCTACCAGCATACTGGCACAACTGTGACGCAGTTCTTTGAATGTAAGTTTTTTCAATCCGTATTTTTTCAATAACCAGCCGAAGTGGTCACTGACGAAATTAGGGCGGAACAGCTTGCCCATTTCATCTACGCAAACATAATCCATATATTCTTTGCAGTAACTATTTCCAAATAATTTCTGATTTCGTTCCAGTTTTGCTTTGTGTTCCAACAGCTTTTCTTCCACAACAGGAATCAGGGGCAGGGTACGATAGCTGGATTTTGTTTTCAGTTTGTCCTCTGCGTAAACAATGGTTTTTCCGTTTTCTGTCAGCTCAGTGACCTTGTGATTGACGGTGATGGTCTTGTTTTCAAAATCAATGGCACTCCAACGCATTCCCAAAGTTTCGCTTCTGCGAAACCCATAGTAGGCACTTAAAACGATGGGGATGTAAATGGGATCGTCTTTGGCAATATCCAGCAAGGTCAAAATTTCCTCCTTGGTATAAAAACTGGAAATATGTTTGTTCTTCTTGGGACGTTTTACCCGATCCGCAGGATTACTGAGTATGTAATCGTTTTTCACAGCATAGGCGAGTGCCTGATGGAGAACTGCGTGATAATGGATGACTGTATTGGTGGTGTAGCCCTGTTCCAAAATTTCGCCATAGAGCATTTTGATGTGCTTCGGTTCTACTTCTGTCAAAAGCAGATTCAGTTTTTCAAAATGGGGTCGGATACGAGCGGAAACCATATTGTCATAACTTTTATAGGTGGCTCGTTCCACCAAAGGCTTTACGATTTTCAGCCATTCATCCATGTAATCCGTCATCAAAAGCCGACTGCCGTCCATATTTTCCATGGATTCTTTCGTTTCGTATGTCCGTTTCAGGTTCTCCAGAAATTCCAAAGCACGACGTTTGTTTCCTTTCACTGGCAAGCCTGTGCTGACAGATTTTTGTTTTCTTCTGCCGTCCACATAATAGCTGACGATGGCGTAATAGATACCTTTTCTTTCATAAATACTTCCTGTTACCATAAAATCGCTCCTTTCTTTAGAAATCATCCGTCTCAGGTGTTTGGGTATGTTAACATGGTCGGATGACTTTTACCACTCTTTTTCTGCTTTTCTTTTCCATAAAATCCGTTGTGACCGTTTATTTTTTTGATTCGCATAAAAATCGAATGACGTTGATTTTGGGAATCAGATAAACCCTTCCCATTTTCACCGATTCGATGCGACCGCTTTTCAAAAGGGCATAAGCAGTTGTCCTGCCAATACCGCCTAACATCTCACGTAATTCGTCAACATGAACCACATCCGGATAGGAACGAAACATACGAAAATAGTCGTTTCTTGCTGAATTTTGCGTCATAATCTATCCCTCACTTTCATTGTCGTGTAGTACCATTTAGTTATAGAAATGTAATAGGAGAAACGTATAAAACTATTACTTATATCATAAAGACGATGAAAATACAAAAAATGGTATCACGAAACGAAAATATTTTTGCGGGAGGTGTTGATTATTGATACGTATCGTGATTTAATGGAGCAAGAAAGACTGACAGAACAGGAAAAAGTGGTGATAGAACAATGGAAACCTGTGCTGGATGAATTGGATCGTATGGAGAACTGCAACAACAGAAGGCACAAAGAAAAACGGGATATGCTGGATATGACTCTTTGTGAGTGCCATAATGAAAAGGAAGAATATCTTTCTTCTGAAATCAAATTGAAGTTATCCGATACGGATGAGAATTGGCTGGAATGGATTTTCTCCAGAAGTTCCGCAGACCTGTACCAGCTGACAGGAAATGCCGAGCTGGCAAAATCGCTGCAAACATTGACGGTAATGCAGAGAAAAGTTGTTTTTTTGTTTTATGTCCATGGGTTTTCTGTAAAAGATATTGCCACATTGTTGGGCAGTAGTGAGCGGAATATTCGAAAACTGCGGGAAAGAGCAAGGGAACATATGAAAATATCGTGCTAGAAAGGCGGCAGAAGCCATGAAAAAAATAAAAGAAATCTATGAGAACCGAATCTCCACATGGGCGAAATATTCCGGTTATCGTATCATCAAACGCCAAGGACAGGACTATATTGCTCCGGAAGAAAACGCTGTGCTGGTGTGGTATGACCCTGTGGAAAAGGAAGAAACGCTGATTGCGGATGTTCTGAATATGGGAAAAAGCATTGCGGATGCAAAAAATGGAGAGGAAATGACTGCTGCGGCTTTTGATTTTGTTTCCAAGTATGGCTTGCGGGGGTGGATGCCGTCTCTGCCTGTGAACCCTTATTTTTATTTGGAGTCCAAAGTTTTGCTGCCGGAAAATGAATATTTTTTATTTTCCAGCACCACCAAAGATACAGAAAAATATTTGGAGCAGTTCCAAGTGGAACCAAATGGAGAAGAACTTTTGGGTGCTGGGCAAGAGAAAGGGCGTTCTCCCATATATGATTTGGTATTTTCCAAAAATTATTGTGAGCCAGTAAACTGGATCATCCCTTTTCTGCAGGAGATGTTTGAACACTTCCGTACCAAAGAAATGCTGGAAGATCCCAACTATGAGCCTTGGGAAAAAATGATTCTGCGAAAAAGGATAGAAAGTTTTTATCATCCAGGCGTCCATTATGTGCTGCGTTATGATCCTGTACCGGGTGCCTGCTGGGTGTTCGATAGCCTGAAAATGGTGGTGGAAACTGCCTGCGTTGTGGCATTGGGACAGGAGGAAAATCCGGTTGCGTCTTGTAAACACTGCGGAAAATATTTTTATCGGGAGGATGTTCGGAGTGCTTACTGCTCTCATCGGTGCAGGAATCAGTATCATGTTTATCGGAGCAGGAAACGAAAAAGACTGGAAGAAAATGATTAAGACATAGAAAATGTGGCTGGAAAAGCAATTTCCTCTTAAGAAAACAATGGTTTTTCTTTTTTTCGATTTCTTAAGAGGAATTGCGACGGCTGTCTTCAGAAGAAAACATACCAAAATATAATCTCAATAAGAAAGCTGAAATCCTTTATTATTATAATAAGGATTTTGGCTTTCTTTGTTTTCTTCTGAAGATGCCCCTGAACCGCTTTTTTTCATGGGTGAAAATGATTTAAAAATAAGCGAAAGACTTTTTGATCTGTTTCTAAATCACGAGTGAGAAATCGTTTTACCAGTTCTGAGGTGATGGTTTGGGAGAAAAGTTGGAGTGGAGAATAGGGGAGAAATCGACGAAGCAGGATATTTTGAAAGGCGTCTATCTTTTCTTTGCCGATGTACTCTCTGATTTTGTTCTCTGTCTGCTGGAGTTCTATGGTGTCCACGGAAGAGAAAAGAGAATTTTTTTTCGCAAGAAAATCTAAAAGAGATTGCTCAAAAATAAAATCCGCTGTGGATATCAGGCAGAGATTTTGTTTTGTGGATGCCTCCTGACAAGAGAATTTCTCCATGATGGCAGAAATTTTTGGTGATGCTTCTCTGCTGGTATCAGAGAATAGATGATGCATTTCTCCCATGGCAGTCTGAGCTTCGTCCTGCAAAACAATGAAATCAATTTGGGACACCATCTGGAAAAACAAAGATAAATAGTGATCTAGCAGGTAAGATTTCATGCCAAGCGCAGAACGCAGCTCCTGTGCGGAACGAAATGTTTCCCGAAAAGTAGGTGGGGACTGATCAGAAAGAGAAAGAAACGATTGCAGTATGTCCATAACATGACCTCCGTTTATTTGAAGTCGGCAGAGCCGCTTGTGGTATATAAACTCTTGTGGAGAGGGATGTCAAGAGGGGTTGGACATTTCCTCGCTTTTCGAGCGATGAGTAAAGATAGAATATGGGCGACGCTATTAACAGTAAGGGATGCCCCTGTGTGCCCTTGTACGCCCCTGTGTGGAGTTTTCTTTCGAAGGTGGAGGAATTGCCCCATGAAGGTAGAAAAACGGCGGAAAAACGAGATTTAGAATATCACAAAATGTGATATATCTCGGGTGATTTTAAGTGCAAAAAATGATTGCAGGTTAAAGACCGGCATCAAGCCGGTCAAAAAAGCCCTCAAATCCCCACAGTGTGGGGATTTTTTGCAGGTGCTGGTATTGTGTCGCAGACGTCGGTTCGTGCGTCACAGGAAGAAAAAAGTGAGCGTTTGCTTAGAAAACATGGGATTTTCCACAGACGTCGGTACCGGCATCAAGGGCGTTTTTGGACGATAAAAAACATGATGGGATGTGAATATTTTGCTGGCTAAAATTGTATTTTTTTGCGAACTGTGGTATAATTCTTATATAGGGTAATTTCAATCAAACTAGTACAGTAGAGAGAAAAACAGAAGGGCATGGGATGAATCATGAATCAAAAGATTTACAATGAAAATGAACAGGCGTTAAAAGAATTCCTTCTGGATATTTCTTGTCTGGATCAGCTTGCGGAATGGTCTGATTCTTTTAATCTGTTTGATGTATTAAAAATTACCAGAGTGGAAATTAGACACAGCAATATGTTGGCTTGGCTTTTAGACCCCAATGAAAATCATGGATTAGAAAAGAATGTACTGGAGGAATTTATCCGTTTTGCCATTGTTTCTGGTGGATGCGAGTTGTCCGTATTTGATTTGCTGAAAATTACATATGAGGATTTTTGTGTATACAGAGAGTGGAATCACTTAGATATCCTAGCAGTGTCAAAACAATCAAAAATCGTGCTATGCATCGAGAATAAAATTGATTCTGGGGAAGGCTATCGTCAACTGGAAAGATATCGGAAATGGATTTATAATGCTTACCCTGAGTATCAGAAAGTGCTTATTTATCTTTCTCCGGATGGCAGAGAAGGAAACGATGCCTTGTATTGGTGTTCCATGAGTTACCAGAATGTTTTGGAAATCATTGAAAAATGTTATGAGAAATCGAATTTAAGTCCAGAGGTTTCCGTTTTGATTTCTAATTATCTGGATGTCATTAGGAGGGATATTGTGGGTGATGAAAAGCTTGCAAAAATATGTGAGGAAATTTACGCAAAGCATAAAAAAGCATTGGATTTGATTTTTGAATATAAACCTGACCGTGCTATGGATATCGCTCATATATTCCATAAATGGTTGAGTGAAATGACTGACAAAGGTGAACTGATTGCCGATTTGGAAACGAGTACTAAAACGTTTATCCGGTTCAAAACAAAAACGATGTCAGAAATACTTCCGGATGCGGAAAATGCTTTAAGTGGATGGAATACAAAGAATTTTTATTTTTATGAGATTGTGAATCGTGGTGGGTATGATTATAAGATGCAATTTTCAGTAAGCTCAAAAAATATCCCAGATGATTTACGAAAAATATGTGATCGAATCAATGAGATTTTCCCGGCGAAAATGAAAAAAGAAAACTGGCAGTGGAGAAATCATTTCCATACAAGCAAGAGGAAAATTGACGAAAGTATAGATGAAGAAGAGTTGATGAAGAATCTGGACGCTGATTGGCTGAAGATAAAGGAATTTGAAAAAAAGCTGAAGAAGGAGTTAGGTTTAAAAGAATAAATTGCAAATTACTGCAAAAATAAGAAAGTAATTTTTAAACTTTTTTCGCAAAAAAGTAAAGTTCGATTGTAAATAACGGAGAACTAATTCTAAAAATGGACGATAAACAAAGGTGTATGTTTATGAATGAAATAGAAAATAGGACAGAACTCATGATGAACGTCATGGATGCAACAGCCATTCCACATTTTTCGATGGAAAAACTGCGTGATGAAAGGTGCAGAAAAATATCTTTGGGGCAGTTAACAGCTTTCGGCGTGGCTTTTGAACCACTGGTGGCAGCAATACAGGCTATAACGGGTAATGCAGAACAGGGAACAAGTGGGATTTATTATGTAAATACAAAAGGCAAGCAGATGATGCAGTTTCAGGATGGGTCAGGTTTTCTTGGTGCATTGGGAACTAATACAGGGCAAGTGGGAGGCGGACAGGCAGTCCTAACTCCGTTGCCGGTCAATCCTGCTATGTTGTTTATGGCAGCGACATTAAGTCAAATAGAGAGCAAGTTGAATGATATTCAGGAACTTCAAAAAGAAATGATAGATTTTCTGAAAGCAAAAGAAAAAGCAAAACTGAAGGGTAATATCAATACACTTGCGGATGTGCTGGAACAATATAAATATAATTGGAACAATGAGAAATATAAAATAAATAAGCATATACTTGTGCAGGATATTCGAAAAGATGCAGAACAAAGTATTGTGCTTTATCAGGATCAAATTTGCAAGAAATTGTCTAAAAAGGGATTTTTGACAATAGATCGTGATGTAAAATCTAAAGTGCAAAAACTGAAGGAAGAATTAAAGGACTATCAGTTAGCGCTATATACATATGCATTTGCAGCGTTTCTTGAAATTATACTGTTAGAAAATTTTGATGCACCATTTTTGGAAAGTGTAAAAAAGCGAATAGAAGGATATGCATTTCAATATCGCACGATATATACAGAATGTTCCTATCAGATAGAGAAGAGATCAAAATCTTCTGTGGAGTCTATGGTTGCAAAGAGTGTTGCTGGGTTCAGTAAAGGTGTAGGAAAAACCATCCGAAAGATTCCGATGGTGAACAAGGGACCAGTAGATGAGGCGTTGATATTTACCGGGGAAACTGTAGAAAAATTAGCTGATAGAAAAATAGATTCTGCAGTGGGCGTTCTCTCTGAAGCAAAGGATAATTGTACGTTGCCATTTATTAGAAATATCGAGGAAGTAAAAAAGATTTATAATGAACCTATGGAGGTATTGTTTGATGGGGACGGCATTTATTTTTTGGAGCGGTAAGTGTATAACGGATTAATTATGGATATCTTGCAGGAATGAAATAAATAGGAGGAAGTTATGCAGGGAAACAGCATAGATGAAATTACCATAAAATCTTCTGGTGAAATTAATCCTAAAACCGGAACAAATACCAGAATTCCTTATGAACATCAAAAAAATGCAATGGCTTGTCTTGATATCATGAACAAGGAAAAAGCATATAGCACTTTGGTGGTACTTCCAACTGGAGGAGGCAAAACATATACGGCTTCCATGTGGCTTTTAAAAAATGCCATTGACCGAAAGAAAAAAATATTGTGGATTGCACATCGTCAAATGTTATTGGAGCAAGCGGCAGAATCCTTTCAAAAATTTGCCTACGAAGAGGTGATTCCACATATTTCTTCTTTCCATTTTCGGATTGTTTCTGGTGCATCAAGCCATGAACGAACCATTCATATTCGTCCTACAGACCAGTTGTTGATTGTCAGCAAAGATAGTATTGGGAGAAATCTGCAACGATTGGATGCATGGATGGCTGGGGAAGACGAAATTTATATGATTGTAGATGAGGCACACCATTCTACGGCAAAGACCTACCGAAAAGTTATTTCCTATGTAAAAGAAAAAGTACCCAATGTGAAATTAATTGGTTTGACCGCAACACCATTTCGGACTGCGGAGGAAGAACAGGGGCTGCTGGCTAAAATATATACAGATGGCGTACAAAATGGACAGGCAGTACATGGAGATATTGGAATTACATATCAAATCAGCTTAAAAGAATTGATTAATCGTCGGATTTTATCAAAGCCTGTTTTAGAAAGCTATTATACAGACGAATTTTATGGAAAAGAGCTGGGATTGAAAGCTTGGGAAAGCATACAACACTTAGATATGATTCCGGATGACCTTGCGAAAAAAATGGCAGAAAGTACTGCTCGTAATAAATTGATTGTAGAAACATATCAAGCGAATCAGGAGAAATATGGGCAGACAATTTTATTTGCTGTTAGTGTAGAGCACGCAATCCAGTTGACTGCTCAGTTTCGTAAGGCAGGGGTTGCGGCGGATTATGTAGTGTCCTCCATCAAAGATATGATTACAGGGGTGACGCTTAGCCGAGAAGAAAACGAGAAAAAGATAAATGCTTATCGTGTTGGAGATTTGCAGGTGCTGATTAATGTCAATATCTTGACAGAAGGTGTAGATTTGCCGAAAACCCAGACTGTATTTCTGACAAGACCTACTGTTTCCACGATTTTAATGACACAAATGATTGGCAGAGCCCTGCGTGGAACTGCAGCTGGAGGAACAGCCAATGCTTATATCGTTTCATTCATTGATGCTTGGGATGAACATATTGCATGGGTTAATCCGGAAAGTCTGTTTGTGGGAAATAATGATTTTCAGGAAAACGTATATGAGCAGAAACAACGGGATTTGCGCATGATTGCAATTTCTAAAATAGAAGAATTTGCCAGAATTCTGGATGATTCTACGGATACCAGCCTTTTGGAAAAGGTACCATTCACGCAGAGAATACCTGTGGGAATGTATGCATTTACTTATTTGGAAGAAAATGGCGGTATAGAGCATGCCTATCAGGTCATGGTTTATAACAGCACCCAGAAAGCCTATGAAAATATGATGGATAGTTTGCCTGATTTGTTTCAGAGCTTCCATGCGGAAGAAGAGTATTTGTCTGAGCATCAGTTGATGGAGATGGAAAAGCAATGTCGAGATACTTTCTTTTGCGGGGAGATGGTTCCACCCTATGAACCAAAGGATGTTATGCACATTTTGAAATATTATGCCCAGTATGAATCGGTACCGAAGTTTTATACATTTGATGAAGTTGACCGTAGCAAATTAGATGTGGGAGTGATTGCGCAACATATCTGGGATGAAGATATGGGAGAACGCAAAAAGGCAGAATATATTGATAAAATCTGGAATGACGCAGACGATAATATGCTGCGGTTATTCTTTGGCAAAAAGTTATATTTTTTGCGACAGTTGGATATTGAGTTGATGAAAATTCGATATCCGGATATTTATGAGGAAACAGAAAATGTTGTTTATGAAACCAGAAAATTGGAAGAGTTATCTTTGTATGAAATCAGGAAAGTGAACCCGAAACTGGAAATGCAGTTAAGAGATGCAGCTTTTGAAAAAGCGAAAACATCAGATGATAAATATCAATGTGCAGTTTGTGGAATGAAAAATCGTTTTAGAGCATGCTTCCATGTAGACCATATCATTCCCATGAATCAGGGAGGAAAAAGTGTTCCTGAAAATTTACAGATTTTGTGTAGGCAGTGCAATGGAATCAAGGGAGATCAGATATGAAGGAGTATGCGTATTCTACGCTGGATATAGCATGGATCATTGATGGAATGAATCTAGGATGCCGGCGACAATATCAGGTGATGGAAACGATCTGGCAAAAAGAGAAAACGTATCTTGAGCCGAAGTATCTGGAAAATTATCGTCGTTTTGTTTTGGAAATCCAGTATTGGATGCATTACCTTCATGAAAAGAACCTTCTCGATCAGGAATTCACTGTAATACAGCAGGAAATTGCAGCACTTAATGGATCCCTGCAAGCAGAAGATTATCAGAGAGATTTTTTAGGTTTGGATTTATTTTTTAAGCAGGCTCGTATCCGTATTTTATATGGTTATCGAAAAAACTATGTAAAAATCAAGCTGAGAACGTTGTTGAAAGAGTACGGTTATAAAAGAAGATCGCAGAATCTGGTTTTGCATATACAGGATTGTATGGAGGTTTATGGATTGGAAGCAACACTACGAGGTGGTGTACCCTGTAATATAGCAGAAGTGGGGCTTGAAGCGATGTTGACGTTTCGAGTTATTGAGAACATGTAATGAATGGAATCTCATTAACAAAGATAAAATTGATCGTAACGGAAAAAGACAGAGATTTTATAGTTCCTGAAAAATGATATGGAGAAAAGAAAATGATTTATCCAGCTCATATATTATATACAGATAATAAAAAGATAGAAATACAAACGGTTGAAGATCATTGTTTGCAAACAGCATATATTGCAGCTATGTGTTTAAGGGATATTCGTTTAGATTTTGTAGCATATCTTGCTGGTCTTGTGCATGATATGGGAAAGTTTACACTGGCATTTAAAGTCTATATTGAGCAGGCATCAGCAGGTGGAACTGTTAATCCTGGAAGTGTGATTCATACTCATGGAGCAATAAGGTTGTTAATCGAAAGCTTTCATCATCCAGATGGTTGTTTTTCCTTTGAAGATATGACTGCAGAAATGTTAGCATATGTAGCAGGCGCGCATCACGGTTCATTTGATTGTGTAGATTCTCACCACCGTTCAGGTTTTGCCCACAGAATGGAGTGGAACGAAAATCTTTATAGGGAAGCAAAAAGTAATTTTTCGCGATTTTGTGCGAATGATACAGAATTACGAAGGTGTTTTGCGTTGGCCCATAGTCAAATGATGCCAATTTATCAATGGATCAATAGTCATGCAGATGATGATGACCGGGATGTCTATTTTTATTTGGGTATGCTTAGTAGGTTATTGCTTTCTTCTGTAATACAGGGGGATCGAGAGGATACAGCAGCATTTATGCAACAAAGACAAATACTTGTACCAAAGCAAAATATCTCAGATTTGTGGGGGGCGCTTTTAAAGAATGTCGAGAAGAAACTGGCTTCCTTTCCCACTCAAACGCCAATTCAGAAAGCTAGAAATATCATATCACAAAAATGTAAAGAGGCAGGAGTGCTGCCTTGTGGTATATATCGGCTCTATGTGCCGACGGGAGGTGGCAAAACACTGGGTTCCCTCAGATATGCGCTTGCACATGCTGAAAAGTATCAAAAATCAAGAATTATTTTTACATCTCCATTATTAAGTATTTTGGAGCAGAACGCCGCAGTCATTCGTGACTTTTTGGAAAATGACCACATCATTTTGGAACATCACTCAAATGTAGTGCAGGAGAAAAGAGAATCAGGACAGTTGGATATGCGGGAACTTATGATAGAAAGTTGGGATGCGCCGATCATCATTACCACTTTGGTACAGTTGCTGGATACACTCTTTTCTGGAAAAACCAGTTGTGTTCGACGCTTTCAGGCTTTATCCAATAGCATATTGGTCATTGATGAGGTTCAAACAGTTCCAAATCGTATGCTGACATTATTCAATTTAGCTATGAATTTTCTTTCTCATGTTTGTGGTGCAACAATTATCTTATGTTCTGCGACACAGCCATGTTTTGAGAAAGCGATACATCCTATTTTGGGGGAACAAAAACAACTGATTCCCTTTGATCAAAAGCTTTGGAATGTGTTTCAACGCACAACATTGCTTTATGATAGTAGTATGAGATTAGAACAAATTCCTAACTATATACAAAGCAAACTGGAGGATACAGAAAGCTTACTTGTGATTTGTAATACAAAACATCAGTCTAGTTTTTTATATCAACAATTAAAAAGCGAAAGCATTGATTGTTTTCATCTTTCGGCAGCTATGTGTGTACAGCATAGAAGGGATGCCTTATCAAAGATAGAAAAAGCTTTATCAGAAACCAAACAAAATCATAAAAAGGTTTTATGTATTTCTACACAAATCATTGAGGCGGGTGTAGATATTTCTTTTGGATGTGTTATTAGAATGGTTGCGGGGATGGACAATGCGGTTCAGGCAGCAGGGCGATGTAATCGAAATGGAGAGCAAGAGGGACAAGCTCCTGTATATTTAATTCATTGCAGCGATGAGAAATTAAATAGACTTCCTGAAATTTTAGCAGCGAAGACAGCTTCTTTGCAGCTTTTTTCTCAGTTTCAGACAAATCCACAGGCATTTGAATATAGTTTATCTTCAGATGCGGCAATCTCCCAATATTATCAGAATTTATTTGGGGCATGTGTAGAACAGGATTACGCATTACCAGATGGGACGACTCTCTTTGATTTACTATCTGTCAATGACAAGTTTGCAAATGAATTTTATTCAGAAACCCGATTTGGATTAAAGCAGGCATTTCATACAGCGGGACAGAAATTTCAAGTCTTTAGTCAGGAAACCACAGATATTATTGTTCCCTATGGAGAGGGGAGTTCCCTGATTATGGATTTATTCTCTGCTTCTTCGCAATATGATTTGGGTTTACAGAAAGAAATTTTAAAAAAAGCCAAACTTTATACAGTTTCTATTTATCAATTTCAAAAAGAACGGTTAGAGAGGCAGGGAGGATTGGTTTCTGTGATGGATGGTTGTCTTTTTGCATTACATCCAGAGTATTATGATATGGAAATTGGTCTTACGCCAGAACCAGGGAGTATGCAATATTTGGAGGTGTGAATATGTCAAAACCAATACATGATAATATCGTTGTGTTTGAAGTGTACGGAGATTATGCTTTATTTACGGATCCGATTACACGAATAGGCGGTGAAAAATGCACTTATCAAATACCGACTTATGAGGCAATCAAGGGGATTTTAGCATCTGTTTACTGGAAACCAACGTTCATCTGGTATATTGATGCTGTGAAAATCATGAATCCGATACAAACAGAGGTAAAAGGAATTCGTCCTATAAAATATGGGGGTGGGAATGATCTGGCATACTATACATATCTGAAATCAGTTCGTTATCAGGTAAAAGCCCATTTTGAGTGGAATGACAATAGACCAGAGCTAATTGCGGATAGAAACGAAAATAAACACCATAATATTGCAAAGCGTATGATTTTAAAAGGCGGAAGAAGAGATATTTTCTTGGGAACCAGAGAATGTCAGGGTTATGTAGAGCCTTGCGTATTTGATAGTGAACCTGGAGCGTACGCTGAAATTGCGGAACTGAGCTTTGGGCTGATGTACCATGGACTTACCTATCCGGATGAGGCGTATTCCGACCAGACAAAAGAAAAAATAACAGCCAATTTTTGGTATCCTGTCATGAAAAATGGAATTATTTCATTTCCTCGTCCAGAAGATTGTCCGTTGCATAAACCGTTGCGGGAGATGAAAATGAAAGAATTTTGTTCCGTAAACGAGGATATTTCTGAAGACTTTTGAATTGCGGGAGGTGATGAAATGGGACTGCTGCAAAAAGCAATCGAAACTTATGATGCGCATAGTCAATATGTCGGTACTCAAGTTGCTGGTCATGAAATACTGGTTCCAGTTTCACATATTCTGGCTAGAGCAGATATTGAAATTGTACTTGAGGCGGATGGCAGATTTTCTTCTGCTCGGTTAGTGGGCAAAGAAGAACCCAAAATTCCCATACCGGTTACGGAAGAATCGGCAGGACGAACAAGTGGCGCATGTGCCCATCCATTATGTGATCAGCTATGTTACATATGCCATTATCAGGAAGAAAAACATGGTCTGTATATCAATCAGCTTACAGATTGGGCAGTATCTACCTATACACATTCTATGCTGATATCCATTCTGTCATATGTAAAAAAGAATACTGTTTTAGAAGACTTGGTGAGAGCTGGTATCATTACCTTGGATGAGAACGGCATTCCAGTGAATGAAAAAATGATGATTCGATGGAGAGTTCATGGTATTGGGACACCAAATGATGGGTGTTGGCAGCAACCTTCTTTATTTCAGGCTTTTCAGAATTGGTATTTAGGAAAAAAAGAAAAAGAGCAAACAGCCTTATGTATGCTTACTGGAGAGAATACATTGCTTGCCTTACAGCATCCCAAAGGCATTGTTTCCATCAAAGGAAATGCAAAACTGATTTCAGCGAATGATACAAGTGGTTTTACATATAGAGGCAGATTTACAGATGATTTGCAAGCTCTTACTGTTGGGTATGTGGCATCTCAGAAGGCACATAATGCGCTTCGGTGGATAATCGCAGAGCAGGGGGTAAAGAATACGCTAGGAGGTCGTGTGTTTATATGTTGGAATCCCAAGGGTGTCGAAATTTGTCATGCAGTTGGTCCATTCGGAAATCGAAATAAGGTCAGTGTAAAACCAAGTGATTATCGTCAAGAACTGAAAAATACGTTAAATGGATATCTCAGTCAGCTGCCGGAGAAAAACAGTAGTGTTGTGATTGCGGCATTTGATGCCGCAACTACAGGTAGACTTTCTGTTACATATTATAATGAATTGATGGGTAGCGATTATCTGGAAAGACTGTACCGATGGGATGAACATTGTTGTTGGTTTGGTATGCAGCGGCATATTCAATCCCCGTCATTATATTCGATTGTAAATTGTGCTTTTGGGAAACAGATTACAGAAAAAGGAAAGGAATTGCTGAAAGCAGATGAAAAAATTTTGGGGCAGCAAATGCAGCGTCTGATTGCGTGTCGAGTGGATGGTGCGCATATGCCGACGGATATCATGCGTGCGCTTGTCAATCGAGCCTCTCGTCCAGAAGCATATAAAAATCCAGGTGCAAAAGATTCTCTCTGGCAAAAGATTCTTTTTACGGCATGCGCTGTTATCAGAAAATATCGCTATGATTACTTTAAGGAGGAATGTGAAATGGAATTGCATACAGAAAATCCGGATCGTAGTTATCAGTTTGGACGATTGCTTGCTGTATTTGAGAAAGTAGAACGATCGACCTACACAAATGATGAAAAAAGAGAACCATATGCAATCAGAATGCTTTCCGCATTTAGTCAGCGCCCTATGTACATAGCAAACAATATTGAACAGCATCTGGAAAGGGCATATTTCTCCAGACTATCTCCAGCTTCCAGAAATTATTACAAAAAACTGATTGGCGAAATTTTGGAACAGATTTATCTGACACCGCAAGCGGAGTGGAATCTTGCATTAAAAGAAACATACCTCATGGGATATTACTTACAGAGAAATGAATTGTATAAATCGAAAAAGGAAGAGATGAATGAGGAGGTTGCATTATGAGTACATTGGAAAAAAAGATTGATTTTGTGGCATTTGTTTCTGTTACGATGGCAAATGGAAATGGTGATCCATTGAATGGTAATCGTCCACGTACTGATTATAATGGATTTGGTGAAATCTCTGATGTTTGCATCAAAAGAAAAATTCGTAATCGAATGCAGGATCTTGGGCATAAGATTTTTGTGCAGTCAGAATACCGTAGCGATGATGGTTTTGGAAGCTTGAGCGAAAGAGCATCTTCTGTTATGAAAAATATAAAAGATAGAGATTTGTATACAAAAATGGCGTGTGAAACATGGATGGATGTTCGTACTTTTGGTCAGGTTTTTGCTTTTAAGGATACAAAAGGTGTTTCCTGCGGCGTTCGTGGTCCTGTTTCTATTCATCAGGCTATTAGCATTTCTCCGGTAGAAATTGAGTCTATGCAAATTACAAAGAGTGTAAACGGAGAAAAGAAAGATAAAGGGGAAAGTATCGCATCCGATCGTATGGGAATGAAACATTTTGTTCGGTTTGGTCTATACAAAATCAAGGGGTCTATTAACACACAGCTTGCAGAAAAGACAGGCTTTTCTTATGAAGATGCACAGGTGGTAAAAGAATGCTTGCGTACAATGTTTATCAACGATGCTTCTGCAGCGCGTCCCGATGGCTCTATGGAAGTTGTTAAATTATATTGGTTTGAACATAACAGCAAAGATGGACAATATTCTTCTGCAAAAATTCATCGTAGTGTGTCAGCGGTATTGAAACCTGATGTTATGGTTCCCTCAAGTATTGAAGATTATGATATTTCTGTAGAACCTTTAGAAGGGTTACATGTAGAAGAGATAGAGGGCATTTAAGAAAATTTGCTTTGAAGGAAGGTACAGGTATGGCATATCTGGAAGAAGAGTTTTTACAGCTTTCTGGGCTTCAGCATTTTGCGTTCTGTCGGCGGCAGTGGGCACTGATACATATAGAACAACTTTGGAACGAAAATCTAAGAACAGTGGAAGGTAACTTGTTTCATAAGAGGGCACATGATGAACAAATTAGAGAAAAAAGGGGAAATATATTGATTTTGCGTGGTTTGCCGATTGCTTCGTCTGTGATAGGATTGTCTGGACAATGTGATGTTGTGGAATTTCATAAAAATCAGAATGGAATATCTCTGGCTAAAGAAGAAGGTCGTTGGCAGCCATTTCCTGTTGAGTATAAAAAGGGTTCCCCAAAAAGCAATGATGCCGATGTGTTGCAACTATGTGCGCAAGCAATGTGTTTAGAGGAAATGCTCTGTTGTACCATAGAGGAGGGGGCGTTGTTTTATGGAGAAACACGTCATCGGATACCAGTTTTCTTTACAAAGGAATTGAGAGAAAAGGTGAAGAAAGCGGCTGATGAAATGCATCAAATGTTTCAGCGTGGACATACACCAAAAGTGAAACAGACAAAATCTTGCAATGCTTGCTCTTTGAAGGAAATGTGTCTGCCTGTTCTGATGAAAAAACAGGATGTTATAAAGTATTTGAAAACAGCGATGGAGGAAGAAGAATGAGAAAACTTCTAAATACACTGTTTGTAACATCAGAAGATATATATTTGACTTTGGATGGAGAGAATGTGGTTGCGAAACGAGGAAAAGAGATTGTTTCTCGTTATCCTTTGCATATGTTATCGGGAATATTAAGTTTTTCTTATCTGGGCGCCTCACCGGCATTGATGGGAGCGTGTGCAGATAGAGGGATTTCACTTTCTTTTTGTACACCAGGAGGCAAGTTTCTTGCTAGAGTTGGTGGAGAAAATAATGGGAACGTTCTCTTACGCCGCATGCAATATCGTATATCAGACGATGTGCAGAAAAGTTGTAAATTGGCCAGAACTATGATTTTTGGAAAGATGTATAATGCGCGTTGGAGTATTGAGCGAACACGACGGGATCATACATTGCGTGTTAATACAGAAAAACTGAAAAATGCTTCTCAAAGGATATACCAACTTTTACCAAATGTAATGGATGAAACAGATATTAATTCTCTGAGAGGCTTGGAAGGAGTTGCAGCAACAACATATTTTGGGGTGTTTGATGAAATGATTCTGAATGACGATGAAGAATTTCATTTTGATAAACGAAATCGCAGACCACCTCTGGATCCAGTAAATGCAATGCTTTCTTTTTCTTATGCTTTGCTCTCAAATGATTGTTCTGCAGCGTTGGAGAGTGTTGGACTTGATTCTTATGTTGGATTTTTACATAGAGATCGACCTGGGCGTAGTTCTTTAGCATTGGATTTAATGGAAGAATTACGACCTTGTGTTGCGGATAGATTTGTACTTACTATGTTGAATAAACGGAAAATAAAACCCTCAGATTTTATGATACGAGAAAATGGGAGTGTTTTGTTAACGGAAGATGGACGACGTACGTTTTTGAAGAGTTGGCAGGAAAAGAAAAAAGATCTGATTACGCATCCTTATACAGGGGAGAAAATACCTTGGGGACTTGTAGCGTATATTCAAGCATTATTACTTGCACGAACAATTCGTGGAGATCTTGAAGAATACCCGCCATTTTTATGGAAGTGATTGATATGTTGGTATTAATTACATATGACGTTAATACAGAGACGGATGCTGGGAAAAAACGTCTTAGAAAAATTGCAAAAGAATGTGTGAACTATGGGCAGAGAGTACAAAACTCCGTATTTGAGTGCTTTCTGGATGCAGCCCAATGCAAAATGCTTCAAGCAAAATTATGTGCAATGATAGATAATGAAAAAGATAGTTTGCGTTTTTATTATCTTGGGAATAACTATCAGAAAAAAGTTGAACATTTTGGAAATAAAGCATCATATATGCCAGAGGAACCACTTATTTTGTAAATGTGCGAATGGGAAGCTATCATGAATTGCTTGGAGATTCGCACCTGAGAAATATAATTTTTTTCATTTGAGCAAATACGAGAAACAGATGATTGCAATGTTTCACAATTTGTTTTTGTTCCGAATGTCATAAATTTTGTTTTTAAATTTAATGTGAATTCGGTAACTTTTGCTGTCGCTCCCCGCATGGGGAGTGTGGATTGAAATGACCAGTACAGAGAAGCAACGAAGCCAAAAGTAACGTCGCTCCCCGCATGGGGAGTGTGGATTGAAATTGAAATCAAAAAAACAAACAAAGCGCACAGCGACGTCGCTCCCCGCATGGGGAGTGTGGATTGAAATAATCAAATGATGGAGGAAAAAGGATATATGGAAGAGTCGCTCCCCGCATGGGGAGTGTGGATTGAAATTTTTTATTGAAACAAATGCAGAACGGTTGGAAGAAGGTCGCTCCCCGCATGGGGAGTGTGGATTGAAATTATCATTCATCCATTTGTTGCATATGACCTGATGGTCGCTCCCCGCATGGGGAGTGTGGATTGAAATGTAATATCCACGCCTATCCTGTGGCAGTTCATCTAGTCGCTCCCCGCATGGGGAGTGTGGATTGAAATCTATGCTGTTTGTTCAAATTGCAAGGAAGAATATGGTCGCTCCCCGCATGGGGAGTGTGGATTGAAATAACTGCGACCGCAGACATGGAAATGTATGCTGTGGTCGCTCCCCGCATGGGGAGTGTGGATTGAAATTGGAAGATACGGCTTACAGAGATCAGAAAATGGAGTCGCTCCCCGCATGGGGAGTGTGGATTGAAATTTTTTGAAACGCTGATTTCGCGAAGTTCATTTTAGTCGCTCCCCGCATGGGGAGTGTGGATTGAAATTTGTGATTTCCATTGTCTTTGTATAGCCTTTGACGTCGCTCCCCGCATGGGGAGTGTGGATTGAAATTCAATTGAAGACCGGTGTGTTGTGTCACTATACACAGTCGCTCCCCGCATGGGGAGTGTGGATTGAAATTGAAAAAGCACAGGAACAATCAGGAACAATCGGGGTCGCTCCCCGCATGGGGAGTGTGGATTGAAATACGCTGGATGCTGCGGCGCTGAAAGAAAATGCAAGTCGCTCCCCGCATGGGGAGTGTGGATTGAAATGTGCCATTGCGGCACTGGTAGAAAAAAACATGGGTCGCTCCCCGCATGGGGAGTGTGGATTGAAATCGTATAAAACGTATGATACAGAAGAAAGGAAGGGGTCGCTCCCCGCATGGGGAGTGTGGATTGAAATATCAAAACTTCTGGTTTCTACCAGCTCTACTTTTTGTCGCTCCCCGCATGGGGAGTGTGGATTGAAATCTGTATTTAGGCATTTTCTTTTCCCCCTGTATAGTCGCTCCCCGCATGGGGAGTGTGGATTGAAATTTCATACGATCCATAGTCCATGCCACCCCGTCGAACGTCGCTCCCCGCATGGGGAGTGTGGATTGAAATAAGTATATAAGGTGCAGGCAGGTTTTGCATTGATGTCGCTCCCCGCATGGGGAGTGTGGATTGAAATTTTTTGGCAAATTCCAGTATATCATCCAACTGTACGTCGCTCCCCGCATGGGGAGTGTGGATTGAAATACAGAAGAACAACTGGCAGCATTGAAAGGACCAAAGGTCGCTCCCCGCATGGGGAGTGTGGATTGAAATAACAGAGCAGCAGAAAAGAGAGCGACATACTGGTCGCTCCCCGCATGGGGAGTGTGGATTGAAATTACTGTCTTTGTATAGCCTTTGACGCACGATAACGTCGCTCCCCGCATGGGGAGTGTGGATTGAAATCCGGAAGGGGATGCAAATTTACAGAACAATCCATCGTCGCTCCCCGCATGGGGAGTGTGGATTGAAATTTCCCTAGCTTTTTGCCATGCGAAACTGGATAAAAGTCGCTCCCCGCATGGGGAGTGTGGATTGAAATATCATCGAATACTTGAAATTGAGTGACGATGAAAAGTCGCTCCCCGCATGGGGAGTGTGGATTGAAATTTCAAATCGCCCTTTGTAGTAGTCCAGAAAATATTGTCGCTCCCCGCATGGGGAGTGTGGATTGAAATCCTGGCAATGAAAGAAATCGAAGGAGCCACCCAGGGTCGCTCCCCGCATGGGGAGTGTGGATTGAAATATCGAACGGGATTTAGCAGTATCATAGGCGGATACAGTCGCTCCCCGCATGGGGAGTGTGGATTGAAATCTTTATATTTATAACTAAAAAGAACGGTACATAAAGTCGCTCCCCGCATGGGGAGTGTGGATTGAAATCACCTTTACGGTGGCAGAAGTCAGAACATTACAGTCGCTCCCCGCATGGGGAGTGTGGATTGAAATTGGCGGCGTACACGATGTATAAGATCCAGAAACGGGGTCGCTCCCCGCATGGGGAGTGTGGATTGAAATCTTTTGGGTCTTATGAGCATATACTGCTTATGCTTGTCGCTCCCCGCATGGGGAGTGTGGATTGAAATAAGAACGATGTACGCAAGACAAAAATCAAAGTGAGTCGCTCCCCGCATGGGGAGTGTGGATTGAAATATGAACTACCGGGAAATGGTGCGTGTGGTGGACGGGTCGCTCCCCGCATGGGGAGTGTGGATTGAAATCTGGAAACGGATGCTGTGACAAAGGAACAGAGAAGTCGCTCCCCGCATGGGGAGTGTGGATTGAAATATCAAAAGCCCGGTGCATGAGGTGGAGTATCCCAACGTCGCTCCCCGCATGGGGAGTGTGGATTGAAATTTTAGGGAAATGGGAAAAACCGTACACGATACCGTCGCTCCCCGCATGGGGAGTGTGGATTGAAATGCTCCGGCAGTGCCGCACGCCCACCGCCCACCGTTGTCGCTCCCCGCATGGGGAGTGTGGATTGAAATTTCCAGCTCTTTTTTTACTGCCGCTGTTTCGTCAGTCGCTCCCCGCATGGGGAGTGTGGATTGAAATGCCGGTGGTCATGAGTGACGATTTTATGGACAAGGGTCGCTCCCCGCATGGGGAGTGTGGATTGAAATAATGGCGATTATGCAGAGAAATAAATAAAAAAACGTCGCTCCCCGCATGGGGAGTGTGGATTGAAATAGGAAAGGGGTTGAGGGGGAAACCTCTGGGGGGAGTCGCTCCCCGCATGGGGAGTGTGGATTGAAATATCAGACCAGCCCATCAGATACATAGGTGAAGTGTGTCGCTCCCCGCATGGGGAGTGTGGATTGAAATACCACAGAGCAGCTGGAAGCATTGACAGGACCCCGTCGCTCCCCGCATGGGGAGTGTGGATTGAAATCGGCAAGCTTAAATAAATTGTAAGGGCATCTGAGTCGCTCCCCGCATGGGGAGTGTGGATTGAAATGACTCCGGCAGTGCCGCACGCCCACCGCCCACCGGTCGCTCCCCGCATGGGGAGTGTGGATTGAAATAACAAAGCAACTGTGGACAATACCAGAAGTGAATCGTCGCTCCCCGCATGGGGAGTGTGGATTGAAATTGGAAAATCTGTCCAAAGAGGGCAGCAGATTTGAGTCGCTCCCCGCATGGGGAGTGTGGATTGAAATACAGATAAGCCTTTGCATCTTCCGGAACTGCCGGTCGCTCCCCGCATGGGGAGTGTGGATTGAAATCTCAGATAATTGAATACGAGATACAGTTTTATGATGTCGCTCCCCGCATGGGGAGTGTGGATTGAAATCGGCAGGGTGATTTATTTTTGACGTTGACGTTCCGGTCGCTCCCCGCATGGGGAGTGTGGATTGAAATAAAAAAGTATTGACTTTTTCCAAAAGATGTGCAAGTCGCTCCCCGCATGGGGAGTGTGGATTGAAATAATACTTGTGCAACGGTGGCAAATCGGTGGCAAAGTCGCTCCCCGCATGGGGAGTGTGGATTGAAATCTTATCTGTGAAGTCCGGAAAAACCGTTGCCAGCGTCGCTCCCCGCATGGGGAGTGTGGATTGAAATTCTTAAGTTGTACCTATCATACCATATAAAAATAGTCGCTCCCCGCATGGAGAGTGTGGATTGAAATATTATTTACTATACTATATCTATTATAGGTGTATTTATGTCGCTCCCCGCATGGGGAGTGTGGATTGAAATTCATAATACTGCACCTTGACAATTTAATACGGTAGTCGCTCCCCGCATGGGGAGTGTGGATTGAAATCCGGCAGCCCGTCTTACATCTCAAACTCACTCAACGTCGCTCCCCGCATGGGGAGTGTGGATTGAAATTTTGCTTCTGCCTGCCGGTGTCCATGGCATCAGGTCGCTCCCCGCATGGGGAGTGTGGATTGAAATTGTGGACGCTGGCTGCCCGTCATTGCCAATGATGGTCGCTCCCCGCATGGGGAGTGTGGATTGAAATTGTTTTACTTTGTCCAATGCGCTGCCTTGTCGCAGTCGCTCCCCGCATGGGGAGTGTGGATTGAAATATTTGCAACCACCATTTCTAAACGCAACATACTATGTCGCTCCCCGCATGGGGAGTGTGGATTGAAATACCTCTGCAGTACTGCTCAAACGCCCGGACTTCTGTCGCTCCCCGCATGGGGAGTGTGGATTGAAATTTGTATGGACGGCTCACCGCGATGGTATATCTGGTCGCTCCCCGCATGGGGAGTGTGGATTGAAATATTTCACAGGAGGAATATGAGGAAAAGTACGGGGAGGTCGCTCCCCGCATGGGGAGTGTGGATTGAAATGTCCGGCACCACACGCCACACATCTACTGTATCGGTCGCTCCCCGCATGGGGAGTGTGGATTGAAATCAGTTTCAAATTTATGATAGGCGTATGTGATTTTGTCGCTCCCCGTATGGGGAGTGTGGATTGAAATTTTATTGCTTTTACGTGCACTTCCGGCAGATAGTGTCGCTCCTCGTATGGGGAGTGTGGATTGAAATGTCTGCTTCGGAAAGTATTTACATAAATGCTGCGTCGCTCCCCGCATGGGGAGTGTGGATTGAAATCAAAAATGTACGATAAGGGCGCAGTTTTGCCGGAGTCGCTCCCCGCATGGGGAGTGTGAATTTGATTTTTATAGATTTAATATGGTTCTGGCAAACATAAAAACAAAAGTTAATTTAGTCAGCGTTATTAGTTGTACTATGTAATCAGGAGTATCTGCAGATGGTATATAGTAAGGTTGATTTCACGGATAAGTAATACTAACATAAATATTCGATGAAAATGAATTTTGAAAAAATATTTTCTTTGATAATGCAGTTCAGATAGCTTTTGAAAATTATGATGAATTCCTGCAGAAATGCCGAATGTTGATGGCAGACTTGATTTATAGGTATTATTTGATGTTATAATATAAAAATAGAAAAGCAATATTTGATAAAGAAAAAGATTCCTGTATTGGAGGATATAAATGAATTTTGGAGACAATATTCTAATTATTTGTACATATCAAGAATTAGCGGATCAGTACCGTAAAATTCTGAAAGAAAAACATCTGAATATAGATATTGAAGTAATGGACAACCGTTTTGGAAAGGACATGCCAAAAATATTTGAATATATGGCTCAATTCCAAAATAAGGGGAAAGAGATCATCATTACGCGAGGATTCTTTGCACAACAGATTCGCGAACACCTGCCGTATAAAGTGATTGAAATTCATATTGGTGCGGCAGACATGTTTCGCGCATTATATCCGTTGACTGGAAAGGGGTATTCGGTTGGTATTGTAGAAAGCGAACCGTATGTAAAGGTTGCAAAACAAGTTGCAGAGATTTTAGGGATTTCATTGAAAATATACCTTGTAAAAGAAGTGGATGATTTCGAAAAAGGCTTGATTCAGGCAAAAAAGGATGGAGTAGATGTAGTTGTTGGCGGTGCATGGCACAGCTATGATTCTGCTTTTTTTGATGATTATGGGATACCTTATGTGGTTGTGGAATCTAGTAAAGAAAGTATTGAGAGCAGTTTGCAAAATGCCTTGGAAATGTATTCACTTTCTTATGAGAGGCAGAAACAGAACGAATTGTTGGAGAAGATACTTTCGGTTTCGGAGGATGGAGTTTGCGTACTGGATGAAAAGAATCATCCTATTTTGATGAACTCCTTTGGTAAAAGACTTCTCAATGATGCCGGACAGGAACAGGAGTTTTTGTCTTTGATGGAAAAAGGAAAATTCGAAGATGGGCAACAGCAACATGAAATTTCTGTAGAAAGAATAGGTGAGGAGTATTTTCTTTTCCAAAGAATTCCGTTGGAAGTGCAGGGGGAATTAGTTGGAAATATTGTTATTTTTAAAAGAGAAATGAAAATACGTGATGATGAAAATTTGCTCCGTGCGGAATTAAACAAAAAGGGGCTTCACGCAAAATATACACTTCAGGATATTCAAGGAAAAAGCAAGACAATATGTGAATTAAAAAAGCGGGTAGAGCGATATGCAGTGACAGATGCTACTGTTTTGATCTTAGGAGAAAGTGGTACAGGCAAAGAGTTGTTTGCTCAAGCAATCCATAACTGTAGTCTAAGAAGAAATAATCCCTTTGTTGCAATCAACTGTTCTGCATTACCCCCCAATTTGCTAGAAAGTGAATTATTTGGATATGTGGATGGAGCATTTACAGGAGCGAAAAAGGACGGAAAGGCTGGCGTATTTGAAATTGCCCATACAGGAACCATTTTTCTGGATGAAATTGGTGAAATGGATTTAGGAATGCAGACAAGGCTATTGCGAGCACTTCAAGAACGAGAAATTATGCGTATTGGAGATAATAAGGTGATTTCTGTTGATGTGAGAGTCATTGCGGCAACAAACAGAGATCTGTTCCATGAAGTAGAAGAAGGGAGATTTCGTGAAGATTTATATTATCGATTGAATATTTTGGATATTTCCATACCGCCTCTTCGAGAACGAAAAGATGATATTGCAGTCATTGCCAATGGGCTTTTACCGCAGATCAATGAAAGAATGCATACCCATGTGACCGCGATAGATGAAGCTGTTTTGCAGAGATTAAAAACATTCACTTGGCATGGAAATATCAGAGAATTGCGGAATACATTGGAAAAAATGATTTTGAATGTACAGTATGGAATCATTAAAATGGAAATGGTTGATTTTATTCTGGAAGATATGGAACGAAAGAAAATATCTAAAAAAACAAATGAAACCATGGAAATCTGTACTCTGGCAGAAATGGAAGAAAAGATGATTCGTCAGGCGTTGCGAGAGGAGGATGGAAATCAAACAAAAGCTGCCATGCGTTTGGGAATTGACAGGAGCACACTATATCGTAAAATTTCCAAAATGTTGTAAAATGCATCTGTAACTATTGCAAAATACAACTATTCAAATGTTGAAAAATTTATAGAAAAGAGATATATGGAAAAACCTTTGTACGAAATATACAAAATATATGTTGTATATTTCCGAATACAAAGGTTTTTTTGTTTATTATTCTTATTTTCTGAAAAATGAAAAAGTTGGCATGGGATTTGCTTTTTATATGGGCAAGAAAGGAGGAAAGCAGATGATGAAGGAGCTGGTAAAAACAAAAAGAAATTTTGTACTGATAGGCGAATCAGGAAGTGGAAAATCAGAAATAGCACTTTTTTTAGCGAAAACCCTTTCTGATTATACAGATAAAAAGATCCGGTTGATCGATATGGATCAAACCAAAGGAATGTACCGTAGTAGGGATTGGAAAGAAAGAGTGGAAAATGATCAGATTCATGTTTATTGCGGTGAACATTTTATGGATATGCCTTTGGTGCCTCATGGAATGGCAAATAAGCTGGATGATGAAAACGCAGTGAATATTTTGGATGTGGGAGGAAATGAAATCGGAGCTGTAGTACTGGGACAGTATTCTCAATGGCTCAATAATGAGAATAGTGTTGTCTTTTACATCATCAATCCCTACAGAAATTTTTCTGGAAGCAAAGATAATATTTTGTTTTTGATGGAACGGATTCAGAAAGCTGGACACATTCAGAAAATACATGTGATCAGCAATCCTAATTTGGGACCATCAACCACAGAGGAAGATGTGTGCAATGGGCATGAAATACTGAAAAAAATGCTGGTGGATACAGAGTATGAAATAGAAGCACTTATGATTCCAGTATGGCTTCCCAAGGAAGTGTTTATAAACATGGATATTCCTGTTTATTTTATAAAGCCAATGATTCAATTTTTATAAATCATCAAGGAGGGAAAATAATGGCAAAAGTGGAGATTAACAAAGATTACTGCAAGAGCTGCAGACTTTGCATCAATGTATGTCCCAAACAGGTTTTATTTGTAGGAAAGTATACAAATAAAATGGGGTATGATGCAGTGGAAATGGATGAAACAAAAGGGTGTATCGGATGCAAAATGTGTGCGACTATGTGTCCGGAAGGCGCTATCGAAGTATACAAATAAGGAGGGTTATGGATGGAAAAGTTGTTTATGAAAGGAAATGAAGCCATTGCTGAGGCAGCTGTAAGAGCTGGGTGCCGTTTTTTTGCTGGTTACCCCATTACGCCGCAGAATGAAATTCCAGAATATATGTCAAAAAGATTACCCCAAGTTGGAGGCGTTTTCGTACAGGGGGAAAGTGAAGTTGCGTCTGTAAACATGGTTTTTGGTGCAGCTTATACAGGAACAAGAGCTATGACATCTTCTTCTGGTCCTGGTTTGAGCCTGAAATCTGAAGGACTTTCTTCTCTGGCAGGATCTGAGTTGCCGGCTGTTGTTGTGAATATTATGCGTGGTGGTCCTGGTGTTGGTTCCATTCAGGCAGCACAAATGGATTATCTTCAGGCAACGAAGGCATCTGGTCATGGTGGTTTCCGTATGCTGGTATATGCTCCTGCAACAGTACAGGAGGCTGTTGATTTTACATATAAAGCCTTCGATAAAGCCATGGAATATCAGGCACCTGTTTTGATTTCTGCGGATGGTTGTATTGGTTCCATGATGGAACAGGTGACATTACCTCCCATGAAAGATGTGGAAAAAGAAGATCTGAAATTCTTTGCCACAAAGTTTTTGAATCCCAAACGAAAAGTAATTACTTCCATGCTTCCTGTAGAAGCAGAACAGGAAATGTATAACAAAAAGATGGAAAAAATGTACCAGAAATGGGAAGAAGAAGAATATCTTAGCGAAGAATATATGCTGGATGATGCAGAGTATGTAATTGCGGCTTATGGAACCAGTGCCCGTATTGCAAAAAGTGCCATTAAAATGCTGAGAGAAAAAGGCGTAAAAGTTGGTCTGGTTAGACCTATTACACTGTATCCTTTCCCTTATGTATCTTTGCGGAAGCTGGATGAAAAGAAAGTGAAAAAAGTCCTTTGCCTGGAAATGTCTATTCCTGCACAGTTAGTAGAAGATTTGAAGATTGGGTTGGAAGGCAGAATTCCCATCCATTGTTATGGTCGTTCAGCCGGTATGATTTTCACAACAGAAGAAGTTGTGGAAGAAGTTGAAAAAATGGTGAAGGAATAAAAGGGGTGGAACAAATGGAAAAAATTTATACAAGACCAAAATCTATGAATCCCAGAGCGACAGGGTATTGCCCAGGCTGCCTGCATGGGGTTGCAACAAGACTAATTTGCGAATTGATGGATGAATTTGATATTCAGGAAAATACCACATCGGTACTGCCAATTGGCTGTTCTTCCATGGGTGTATTCCATTTTGATACAGATATTGTCATTTCCCTCCATGGCAGAGCGCCTGCTGTTGCTACAGGGATCAAAAGATGTTCACCGGATCGTTTCGTTTATACCTATCAGGGTGACGGCGATTTGGCTGCAATTGGTCTTTCTGAAATTATCCATGCGGCAAACCGTGGAGAAAATATTACGGCTGTATTCGTCAACAACAGCATTTATGGTATGACCGGCGGTCAGATGGCGCCTACCACATTGGTTGGTCAGAAGGCAACAACGGCACAGGATGGTAGAAAACCGGAGCGGGAAGGTTATCCTATGAAAATGTGTGAAATCCTTTCTCAGCTGGAAGCACCAGTTTTTATCGCAAGATGTGGTCTGGATACGCCTGCTCATATCAATGAAGCGAAAAAAGCACTGCGAAAAGGTTTCCAGAATCAGTTAGATAAAAAAGGATTCTCCTTTATTGAACTGATGTCAAACTGTCCTACAAACTGGGGAATGTCTGCTGAAAAAACCATTCAGTGGATGCAGGAAAATACATTGAAAACATTTCCTTTGGGTGTATTTAAGGAAAAGTCCAGCGGTGATATGTCAAGATAAAAACAATATTGAAAGATATACTTTCA
>ERZ827037.1036-NODE-1036-length-32658-cov-3.996074_pt1 | contig 32658 bp, 31 predicted proteins | sample MGYA00519924_ERZ827037 | MGnify/ENA primary metagenome ERZ827037 (study PRJEB31778, sample SAMEA3449250) | human gut metagenome | biome: human gut; feature: human-associated habitat; material: faeces | place: United Kingdom | collected 2010/2012 ...
GCTGGTGCTGGACGCCACCACCGGACAGAACGGCCTGATCCAGGCCAAGCAGTTCCAGGAGGCCGCCGGCCTCACCGGCATCATCCTCACCAAGCTGGACGGCACCGCCAAGGGCGGCATCGTGGTGGCCATCGCCAAAGAACTGGGGATCCCCGTCAAGCTGGTGGGCATGGGTGAGGGACTGGATGATCTGAAGCCCTTTGACGCCAAGGAGTATGTGGAGGCGGTCATCTGACCGCTTTGCAGAAGGGAGGGCCTATGCTGCCGTTTCAGACCCGGGAGCTGATCACGCTCCCTACTCTTGAAAAGCTCAGCGCCGTGCGGGAGGCATTGTCCGCCGCCGGGATCTCCTCTACGGTGAAGATCCGTGGAGCGGTCCGGGGCGTGGAGCGGGCCCGTACCGGCAGTTTCGGGCTCCCGCCGGGAAGCGGATACACGTATGCGGTGTATGTCCGCAAGCAGGACTATGACCGGGGGCGGAGCGTTCTTGGCTCCGTTTTGCGGAATTTATAAAAAGAAGGATATTGAAGATGGTAAGACAGGATGGACGGGCGTACGACGAGCTGCGCCCCATCAAGATCACAACGGATTTTGTGAAGTTTGCTGAAGGCAGCTGCCTCATCGAGTGCGGGGACACCAAGGTCCTCTGCTGCGCCAGCGTGGAGGACCGCACCCCGCCCCATGTGGCGGAGGGCACCGGCTGGGTGACGGCGGAGTATTCCATGCTGCCCCGGGCCAACCGGGAGCGCAGCAAGCGGGACGTTGCCAAGCTCAAGCTCAGCCCCCGCAGCGCGGAGATCCAGCGCCTGGTGGGCCGTTCCCTCCGGGCCGCTGTGGACATGGAGAAGCTGGGAGAGCACACCATCACCATTGACTGCGACGTGCTCCAGGGAGACGGCGGCACCCGTACCGCCTCCGTCACCGGCGGATTCATCGCGCTGAGCCTCGCCTGCCGCAAGCTGGTGGCCGACGGTGTTCTGGCCTCCAGCCCCATCCGGCACTTCGTCACCGGCGTGTCTGCAGGCATCGTGGACGACACGGCGCTGCTGGACCTCCAGTACAGTGAGGACAGCCGGGCCCAGGTGGATCTCAACTGCGTGATGAACGAGCTGGGGGAGATCATTGAGCTCCAGGGCACCGGCGAAGGCCGGGCGTTTACCCTGGAAGAGCAGCAGGAGCTGGTGCGGCTTTGCGCCAAGGGCAACCGGCAGCTGCTGGACATCCAGAAAAAAGTCCTGGGAGAATAAGTGGACCTGTGGGCGCCTGTGCCCGGCTGAGCGGCAGATGCAGGTCTCATGGAATCCTGTACAACAAGACGGAGGAAAAGGAGGAAGCCGCATGAAATTTATTCTTGCAACCCACAATCCCGGAAAGCTGCGGGAGATGGCCGCGATTTTGAGCCAGTACGGCGTGGAGGTGGTCAGCCCCGCGGATGTGGGCATCACCGTGGATGTGGAGGAGACGGGAACCACTTTCGCCGAAAACGCCATGCTCAAGGCCAAGGCGATCTGCGCCGCAGCGGATCTGCCTGCCATCGCCGATGATTCCGGCCTCTGCGTGGATGCTCTCAACGGAGGACCGGGCGTCTACTCTGCCCGCTACGGTGGAGAGGGCCTGGATGACAAGGGACGCTATACCCTGCTGCTGCAGAATATGCGCGGTCAAACCACCCGGGCGGCCCACTTTGCCTGCGCCATCGCCTGTGCCTTCCCCAATGGGGACGAGCTGACGGCGGAGGGCCGCTGTGACGGCACGATTGCGTTTGCTCCCATGGGAGAGGGTGGATTCGGATACGACCCGGTCTTTTTCGTGCCGGAAAAGGCCAAGACCTTCGGCCAGCTCACGGCAGAGGAAAAGAGCGCCATCTCCCACCGGGGCAAGGCGCTGAAGGCATTTTCCGAAAAGCTTGCAACTTATCTGGGCAAATAACCGTCGTATAAGAATACGGGAGGCGCGGACGAGATGAAAAAGACTGGTCGGTGCCCCAAGTGCGGCGCAGCGGACATCGCCGTCGTGCCGCCGGGACGGTACAATTCCATCCCCGTGGGCTTCGGCGGCGCGAAGCTGGAGCGGTACATCTGCCTTTCCTGCGGTTTTACCGAGGAGTGGGTGGAGACGGCCGCCATGGAAAAGGTGCGCCGATATTATGGAGAACCTTCCTCCGGCGGGACCGGAGAGACGAAATCATAAGGAGACTTACATGGAACTGACAAGCAAACAGCGTTCCCAGCTGCGGAGCCTGGCCAACAGCATCGACACGATCCTGCATGTGGGCAAGGATGGCATCGGGGAAAACCTCATCAAGCAGGCCGACGACGCCTTGGAGGCCCGGGAACTCATCAAGGGCCGGGTACTGGACAATAATCTGGAATATGACGCCCGCCGTGCGGCGGAGGAGCTGGCTGCCGCTACCCGCAGCGAGGTGGTGCAGGTCATCGGTACGAAGTTCGTGCTTTATCGGGAGAGCCACTCCAAGCCCAAGGAAAAGCGCATCCAGCTGGTGAGCACCAAGCCCGCCCGCGCAAAAAATCCCACTGGAAACAAGAAGGGTTAACATGAAGATCGGTGTATACGGCGGAACGTTCAATCCGCCTCACCTGGGCCATGTGACGGCAGCCCGGGCGGTATCGGAACTGTTGAAGCTGGACAAATTGCTGTTCATCCCGGCGGGGCTGCCGCCCCATAAGCCCCTGCCGGAGGGAACTCCGTCCCCGGAGCAGCGGTTGGAGATGACCCGCCTGGCGGCGGAGCAGACCGGCCTGGGAGACCGGGTGGAGACACTGGACCTGGAGATCCTGCGGGGAGGGCGGAGCTATACGTCTGAAACGCTGGAGCTGCTGCGCCAGCAGTATCCCGATGACGAGCTGTGGCTGCTGATGGGGACGGACATGTTCCTCACCATCCAGACCTGGCATGATCCGGCCCGCATCTTTGAACTGGCGGGCATCGCCGCTTTCGGCCGAACGGAGGAGGATACGGAAGAACTCTTCGCCGTACAGAGGGACTATCTGTACCGGACCTATCCCAATGCCCGGATCTTCACCCTCACCATCCCCGGCGTGATCGATGTCTCCTCCACGGAGCTGCGGCAGGCTCTGGGAGAGGGAAAGGGCGGCACGCTGCTGCCGCCGGCGGTGTATGGCTATATCCTGCGCCACGGGCTCTACGGGACCCACGCGGATCTCAAGCATCTGCCGCTGAGCCAGCTGCGGCCGGTGGCTCTGAGCTATCTGAAGTATAAGCGCATCCCCCATGTGCTGGGCACGGAGCAGGAGGCCATCCGCCTTGCGGAGCGATACGGCGCGGACGTGGAAAAGGCCCGGGTGGCGGCACTGCTCCATGACTGCACCAAGAAGCTGAACATGGATGAGCAGCTCGCCCTTTGCGGACAGTACGGCATCGAGCTGGACGAACTGGAGCAAAAGGCGCTCAAACTCCTCCATGCCAAGACCGGCGCTGCCATTGCCCGGGACGTGTTCGGTGTGGATGAAGAGATCTACAAAGCCATCTGGTGGCACACCACCGGACACGCGAACATGACACTGCTGGAAAAAATCATCTACCTTGCGGATTATATCGAGCCTTCCCGGAATTTTCCGGGGGTGGACAAACTGCGGAAAATGTGTTATGAAGATTTAAACGCAGGTCTGCTGATGGGCCTGGAGATGTCCATTGAGGAAATGACCGAGATGGGAAACCCCGTGCATCACGCGACGATTGAAGCGCGGGATGCACTGAAAGGATAGAAAAGAACGTGAATAGAGAGACTGGAAAGCATGTGGCGGGCGGGAACGCGAAAAAGCCCCGGGAGAAAAAACCGAAAAAACCCAGCCGTCTGACACGGCAGCAGAAGATCCTGATCGTGGTGGCGGTGCTGCTGGCACTGGTGCTGGCCGTGGTAGTGGCCTGCCAGAGCCTGTTTGTCAAGCCGGATCTGGAGACGAAGAAGCCGGAGACGGAGGAAGAAGAGCTGGACTATGGAGACGGTGTGCGTCCCCGCAGTGATGGCGAGCGTAAGAGTGAAGACTTTTACACGGTCCTGATCCTGGGCCGGGACACCGGCGGCGGCGGAAATACAGACACCATGCTCCTGGCCTCTTATGACGTGACCAACCAGAAGGCCACTGTCATGTCCATTCCCCGGGATACCATGGTCAACGTCAACTGGGACGTGAAGAAGATCAACTCCGTCTACAACATGAACGGCGGCGGAGACAAGGGAATCAAGGCCCTGTATCAGGAGATCTCCCAGCTGGTGGGCTTCGAGCCTGATTACCAGGTGGTCGTGGAGTGGGAAGCCGTGGGCGAGATCGTGGACGCCATGGGCGGCGTGTACTTCGACGTTCCCCGGGACATGGATTATGAGGACCCCTATCAGGATCTCTCCATCCATATCAAGAAGGGATACCAGAAGCTCAACGGTGAGCAGGCCATGGGGGTCATCCGGTTCCGGGACGGCGTCAATGGATACAGCAACGGCGACATCGGACGGATCGAGACCCAGCAGGCCTTTTTGAAGGCTGTGCTGGAGCAGATGCTTCAGATCCAGAACATGACCAAAATCAACCAGTTTGCCAAGGTGTTCCAGGAGAACGTTACCACAGACCTCTCTTTCCAGAACATCTTGTGGTTTGCGCAGAAGGCGATCCTGGGCGGACTGAAGGTGGAGAACGTGAACTTTGTCACCATGCCTTATAAGGGCGTGTCCGCCTGGAGCCGCTATTATCAGCAGAATCTGTCTTATGTGGTGCCGGTGGCGGATGAGCTGCTGGAGCTGGTGAACAATGAACTCAGCCCCTTCAAAGAGGTCTTTACGCTCAGTGATCTGGACATCATGTATGTCAACTCCGACGGCTCTATCGGTTCCACCACAGGCCATGTGGAGGACTCCAAGGCCGCCAAGCCGCCGGTGAAAAACTCCGGCAGTTCCACCACCACAACGACACCCGATCCCGACACGGAGACGGTGACCGATCCCAACGGCACTGTCACGACGCCGGAAACCGGTGAGACCGGAAGCGAGACCGGCAATCAAGGCAGCACAGGGACTGGCGATCAAACTGGCGGCGAGACCGGCAGCCAGACCGGCAACGAGGGCGGCACGCAGAACGGCAATCCGTCCGGTGAGACCGGAAGCGAGACCGGGAATGAGGGCAATGCCCAGACTGGCAGTGAGAGCGGCAGCGAAAGCGGTGCCCAGACCGGCGGCGAAACCGGTTCCGGGGAATCCACATCCCCCGAAGTCCCTTCGGAGCCGGATATTTCCATCATCGAGCCGGCTCCCACCGAATAATGAAACGGAAAGGAACAAGTCTATGACACCGAAAGAAATGGCAATCCTTGCGGCAAAGGCGCTGGATGAGAAGAAGGGAAAGGAGATCTCCGCCATCGAGATCACGGACCTGACCACCCTGGCGGATTACTTTGTCATCGCCACCGGTACGTCCAATACGCAGATCAACGCGCTGTGCGGCGCGGTGGAAAAGGCGCTGAAGGAGCAGGCCGGAGAGGATCCTCTCCGCCGGGAAGGCTACCGGGACGGCACCTGGGTGCTGTTGGACTATGGCTGCGTCTGCGTCCATGTGTTCTCTGAGGAGGCCCGGGAGTTCTATTCCCTGGAGCGGCTGTGGCATGACGGAAAGCCGGTGGACCTCAGCGGCGTGCTGACGGCGGACTGAGTGTCCCCGGACAGTGCTGTCTAAAAATGCAAAACGGGCAGGCGATGGTCTGCCCGTTTTTGCTGTGCAGCTGCTTTGCTGGAAACAGGCAGTTTGGATAGCGTTAAAAAATTTTCCGTTTTTTCCTTGACAATCCCTACAAAGCCACATAAAATAACCCTGTTAAAGACTTTGATGGGAAGAAAGACGGAAGTTCCCGCCTTCAGAGAGCCGGCGGGTGCTGTGAGCCGGTGGGGGAATTCCGCGCATGACTGCTCCCGGAGTCTCCTGCCTGAACCATCAGTAGGGCGGGACGGACAGGCCCCGTTACCGGTCAATGATCCCATGGATCACAGAGGGCCGGTCGGGTGACCGACGGCTGAAACAGGGTGGTACCGCGTTTTTGACGCCCCTGGCCAGTCGGTCAGGGGCGTATTTTTGCGTGTTTGCCCCGGTGGGCAGATCTGACCAAGACCATACCAATCCGAACGGATGAAGGAGAAAGCATATTATGAAGTATGATTTTACCGCCATCGAAAAGAAATGGCAGCAGAAGTGGCTGGAGGAAAAGCCCTTTGCCGCAGTCACCGGCGACAAGACCCGGGAGAAGTTCTACGGACTCATTGAGTTCCCGTATCCCTCCGGTCAGGGCCTCCATGTGGGCCATGCCCGTCCCTTCACCGCCATGGACATCATCTGCCGCAAAAAGCGGATGGAGGGCTATAATGTCCTGTTCCCCATCGGCTACGATGCGTTCGGTCTGCCTACGGAGAATTACGCTGTGCAGCACCATATCCATCCTGCCAAGGTGACCCATGACAACGTGGAGAACTTCCGCAAGCAGCTGCACATGCTGGGCTACTCCTTCGACTGGGACCGGGAGGTCAACACCACCGATCCGGAGTACTACAAGTGGACCCAGTGGATCTTCCTGCAGATGTTCAAGAAGGGCCTTGCCTATAAGGCGTCCATGCCTGTGAACTGGTGCACCCGCTGCAAGATCGTTCTGGCCAACGAGGAAGTCGTGGAGGGTGTGTGCGAGCGCTGCGGCGGCGAGGTCATCCGCAAGGAGAAGAGCCAGTGGATGCTGGCCATCACCAAGTACGCCGACCGTTTGATCGACGATCTGGACGATCTGGACTTCATCGAGCGGGTCAAGATCCAGCAGAGAAACTGGATCGGCCGGTCCGAGGGTACCGAGGTGGATTTCACTGCCACCAACGGCGACAAGCTGACCGTTTACACCACCCGCTGCGACACCCTCTTCGGTGTGACCTACATGGTCATCTCCCCGGAGCATCCCTATCTGCAGCAGTGGAAAGACCAGATCAAGAACTGGGACGCCGTGGCGGCCTATATCGACGAGGCGGCTCACAAGTCCGACTTTGAGCGCGGCGAGCTGAACAAGGAAAAGACCGGCGTCCGCCTGGAGGGCATCGAGGCTATCAACCCCGCCAGCGGCAAGCAGGTGCCCCTGTTCGTCTCCGACTACGTCCTCATGGGCTACGGCACCGGCATCGTCATGGGCGTGCCCGGCCACGACCAGCGCGACTGGGAGTTCGCCACCAAGTTCGGCCTGCCCATCATCGAGGTGGTCAAGGGCGGCGACATCACCAAGGAGGCCTTCACCCTCAAGGACGACACCGGCATCATGGTCAACTCCGGTTTCCTGGACGGCCTGACCGTCAAGGAGGCCATTCCCACGATGAAGAAGTGGGTCACGGAGCAGGGTATCGGCCATCCCAAGACCAACTTCAAGCTTCGTGACTGGGTCTTCTCCCGTCAGCGTTACTGGGGCGAGCCCATCCCTCTGGTGAACTGCCCCAAGTGCGGCTGGGTGCCTCTGCCTGAGGATCAGCTGCCGCTGCTGCTGCCGGAGGTGGACTCCTATGAGGTCACCGACACCGGCGAGTCTCCGCTCTCCAAGATGACCGACTGGGTCAACACCACCTGCCCCTGCTGCGGCGGCCCTGCCCAGCGTGAGACCGACACCATGCCCCAGTGGGCCGGCTCTTCCTGGTACTTCCTGCGGTATATGGACCCCCACAACGACAAGGCCCTGGCCAGCAAGGAGGCCCTGGATTACTGGTCTCCCGTGGATTGGTACAACGGCGGCATGGAGCACACCACGCTGCACCTGCTCTACTCCCGGTTCTGGCACAAGTTCCTCTATGACATCGGCGTGGTGCCCACCAAGGAGCCCTATGCCAAGCGCACCAGCCACGGCATGATCCTGGGCGAGGGCGGCGAGAAGATGTCCAAGTCCCGCGGCAACGTGGTCAACCCCAACGACATCGTCGAGCAGTACGGCGCCGATACCATGCGGCTTTATATCATGTTCATCGGCGACTTTGAGAAGGCTGCCACCTGGTCCAATGACGCGGTAAAGGGCTCCAAGCGGTTCCTGGACCGTGTGTGGAACCTGGCTGAACAGGCGGACGCCAGCTACGCCGTGACCCCCGCTAATGAGACGGTGATCCACAAGACGGTGAAGAAGGTCACCGACGACATCAACAACCTGAAGATGAACACCGCCATTGCCGCTCTCATGACCATGGTCAACGAGTTCTACGCCAACGGCTGCACCCGGGGCGACATGCGGTATCTGCTGCTGCTGCTCAATCCCTTTGCACCTCACATCACGGAGGAACTGTGGGAGACGCTGGGATTTGCCAAGGAGAGCGGCAAGATGTGTTGCCAGGCCCAGTGGCCCAAGTTCGATGCCAGCAAGACCGTGGCTGCCACGGTGGAGATGGCGGTCCAGGTCAACGGCAAACTCAAGGGCACCGTTACCATGCCCACCAACAGTGAGGAGCAGGCCGTTGTGGAGGCTGCACTGCAGGTAGAGAAAGTCCAGAAGGCCACCGAGGGGATGCAGATCGTCAAGACCATCCTGGTGAAGAACCGTCTGGTGAACCTGATCGTTAAACCGCAGTAACGGGAACGCTCCGGTACAGACTGGCTCCAAAGAGCGGGAGCCTTAGGAAGAACGGCTGCTTTTGCAGATAAAATGCCGCGCAGCGGGAGAGATTTCGCCTCCCGCTGCGCGGTTCTCTGCAAATTTTCCGGAAAAGACCTTGACAATTACCCGTCAGGTCCGTATAATAGCTTTGTTAAAGCCATAAAATTATATGGCCCTTAAAGTATCCTGGATTGAGCCGGATACCTCGGAGGGAGGGAAATATAGATGTCTGAGATCCATGTGAAGGACGGCGAGTCCATCGACAGCGCGCTGAAGCGTTTCAAGCGCAGCTGCGCCAAGGCCGGCGTCATCGCGGAAGTGCGGAAGAGAGAGCATTATGAGAGCCCCAGCGTCAAGCGCCGCAAGAAGTCTGAGGCCGCTCGCAAGAACAACAAGAAGCGCTACTATTGATGAAAAAAACGTGCTGTACCATCCGGTACGGCACGTTTTTTCTCACCGTTTCCGGGGAAACAGCCGGGGGAGAAGGTCCCGGACTTCCGGAAACGCAAAGAAGGCCGCGGAAAAGCCCATAGCGGCGCCGGTACGCAGCTTTTGCGACAGGGTATCGGCGTCGTCGTAGAGGACGAAGTGGGTCTCGCCGTTTCGGGTGTAGGTGAAGTAGCGGGCGCACAGATCCTGTGAGAAAAATACGCTGGGGGATTCTTCCGCCATCAGGGTTTCCAGTGTTTCCTGAGACAGAGGGGTCCCTTCGCCGCTGGGGGCGGGAAGCTGGAAGTCCATCCGCAGCCGCTGGATGTCCAGTGCCAGGCGAGCGGCACCGCCATGCTGCTCAGCGACCTCTTGGAGGTGTTGGGTGAAGGTCCCGCCGGAAAGAGCGGTGCAAAGCAGCATCCGTGCTCCCGGCGCTGCCCGGATGTAGGTCTCCGGGACATAGAGGGTGCGGCGGGAGGCGGTGAGAGACTGCTCCAGCCGCTGGGCAAACAGCTGCCGGTCCTGCCGGGGCGGCTCCTCAAAGTCCAATACCACGCCGGTATAGCCCCGACGGCCGCACTCCCGCAGTACGGCGGCGGAGAGCTTTTCCGGATCCTGGATCAGGGGCGCTTCCCGGTCGCTGACGGACAGCAGACCGCCCTGGGTCTGCAGCAGCAGACTCTGCCGCAGCAGGGAGGAGTCCTCGCCGATCCGGTAGGCCACATGGGCAAAGGATCGTCCGTACTGGGAAGCCTCCCGCAGCTGGCCGGGCGTCACGGATAAATATACCTGCAAATGATCTCCCCCTTGTGCGATGGCAAATTGCCTGCTATACTGATGACAGAAAAACTTATGCAGCAAAGGAGCCAGTCATGCCCTTTTCCCTGACACCGGACCGTATGTTTGATTGCTATGCCCAGATCACACCGACATTTTTGCGCCAGCAGGGGATCACGCTTCTGCTCAGCGACCTGGACTTTACCCTGGCGGCAAAAAAGACCCGCCGCCCGGATCAGCCGCTGCGGGACTGGATCGCGGCGCTGAAAGCGGAGGGCATCACATTTATGATCGTCTCCAATAACCGTTCCGGCCAGCGGGTGACGGAATTTTGCGCAGATCTTGGAGTGGATTACCAGGGTCACGCCGGAAAGCCCAGCCCCCGGGGCCTGGAGGCCGCCATGGCTCGTGCGGGAGCTTCCCGGGAAGAGACCGCCATGCTGGGGGACAAGCTGCTTACCGATATGCTGGCTGCCCACCGTGCCGGGGTCCTGGCGCTGATGGTGGAGCCGGTGGGCGGTGCCGTGACGGCCTGGCAGAAGGTGCTCCATGCCCTTCAGGCGCCGTTTAAGGCGCGCTGCCGCCGGAGAATGGAAAAAAAGACCTGAAAAATACTTGCAATAGCGGACAACATAAGATAAAATATTCTAGGTAATTTTACTGTTACAGAAAAAACAGAGAAAATGTCCTTCCGCAGGTCGTTTTCTCGTAGATTTGTGAGGAGGAAAAAACTATGCCTACCATTACTGCCGGCGATTTCCGGAAGGGTATGATTTTCGAGATGGAGGGGAAGCCCATGCTGGTCGTGGACTTCCAGCACGTCAAGCCCGGCAAGGGCGCTGCTTTCGTGCGTACCAAGTATAAGAACGTCATCACCGGCGCCGTCCGTGAAGAGGCTTTCAACCCCAGCGCCAAGTTCGAGCAGGTGGCTGTGGAGCGCAAGAACGCTGAGTACAGCTACAATGACGGCGATCTGTACTACTTCATGGACCCCGAGACCTATGATATGGTTCCCCTGAACAAGGACGTGCTGGGCGATGCCTTCCAGTTCGTCAAGGAGAACACCATGTGCTCTCTGCTCAGCTACAAGGGCAGCGTGTTCACCGTGGAAGTGCCCAACTTCGTGGACCTGGTGGTCACCGAGACCGAGCCTGGTGTGAAGGGCGATACCGCCACCAACGTGACCAAGGCCGCCACGCTGGAGACCGGCGCTGTTATCAAGGTGCCCCTGTTCATCAACGAGGGCGAGAAGATCCAGATCGACACCCGTACCGGCGAGTATCTGGGCCGCTGCAAGGAGTAATGATCAAAAAGGGGGGACCGTGTCCCCCCTTTCGATTCATCCGCACCGGCATAAAAAGGGGACTCCGAGGCGTTGCCTGCCTGTGCAGTGCCTGACGAATGTGATCCCAACGGGAACTTCGGAAGAGAATGTTCTGTTTCCGAAGCGTTTCAATAGGATATTTTCTGAAATCGAAAGGAGACGTTGTTATGGAAATCACCGAGAAGGTTGCCTATCTGAAGGGCTTGGCGGAAGGCATGGAGCTGGACACCGAGAAGAAGGAGGGCAAGCTGCTCTCCGCCATCATCGACGTTCTGGATGATATTGCTCTGGAGCTGGAGGACATGAAGGACGAGCAGGCAGAGCTGTCCGATGGTCTGGACGCTGTCAGCGATGATCTGGAGGACGTGGAGGACGTGGTCTTCGGCGAGGACGAAGAGGATGACGACTTCGACGACGAGTACGAGTACGATGACCTGGACGAGGACGAGGACTGCTACGCCACCACCTGCCCCACCTGCGAGGAGACCATCTATTTTGATGAGTCCGTGCTGGAGGACGGCGAGGTCACCTGCCCCAACTGCGGCGAAAAGCTGGAGTTTGACCTGAGCAGCCTGGACGAGGAGGAGTCTGAGACTCCCGAAGAGGATCAGTAAGGCACAGACGAACTGTGTGAAAAAGGCCCCGGACCTTATTGGGTCCGGGGCCTTTTTATTTTCCGTCAGCTCTCGGCAGGCGAAAACACGTGCAGATGGTGTAAGAGGGGGCTTCAGCCGATGCGTTTTTTCCGCAGACTGCAAAGCCCGGCGCCGATGGCGGTAGCGAAGGTGGCATTTTCGGGAATGATATAGTGGATGCCGTAGAGATGTTCGAAGTTTTCAAAGTTCACCTGGACTTGATCCAGCGTGGTCATGGAGCCGGTGAGCACCACTGTGCGGCTGCTGCAGCACTGACATGCCAGAACCGTCATGGTGCCGATAGCCTGGAGCACCAGGTTCACCGCACCTGCGGCCAGGTCCGCCGGTGTTGCGTCCTCTGCAAGGTTTCCGAAGTTGGCGGCGGTGAGGGTGGGATCGAGAGTGGGGGCAGGGTTGCAGGTGATGTCCCGAATGGTCAGATCCACCTGGTTGAGATCGCCCTGAGCCGCCAGCTTTTTGATCTGACCGAACCGCTCCATTCCCACCAGCTTGCGGCACAGTCCGCCCAGGGTCCCGCCGCCGATGCCGCTGCCGCACAGATGGCGAACGGAGCCGTCTTGTTCTGCCCATAAAAAGGCGGTGCCGGTGCCCATGGTGACCACCACGGCGGAGTCCTGCCCGGACAGTGCCAGCGCACCGGTGCCGCTGGCGGAGAACTCGTCCACCTTGCAGGTGGGCAGCCCGTAAATATCACCTTCCACAAAAGAGGCGCCCACACCGGTGAGCACTACCCGGCGCACATCTTTCAGCGTCAGATGGTTGCTGGTGAGGTAGTTGCCCAGCGCGCCGTACAGACTGGTCACCTGATCTTCCGCCCGTACCCGCAGCATGGAGATCACGGACCCATCTGCCCGCAGACCTACGATCTTGGTGGTGGAACCGCCGATGTCGATCCCTAAAATCACATCCATGGAGAAACGTCCTTTCCGCTGGCGGCTCTGCCGCCGATTGTTTTCATCATAGGGGAGGAGAGCATCCTTGTCAATCCATAATTTGCATGGAATTGACAAAAATTTGACGGATTTTCGGAAAAGCGATTGCTTTTCCATTTGTGCCTGCTATAATGAAAAAAAGCGGCACCCGATGCTGACAGATTTTGAGGTGTGATATGAAAACCGAACAGAAGTTGAATATGACGATGCTCTGCGACTTTTATGAGCTGACGATGGGGAATGGGTACCTCAAAGCGGGGTATCAGGACCGGATCACGTATTTTGACGTGTTCTTCCGGAACGTGCCGGACCAGGGCGGTTTTGCCATCTGCGCAGGGCTCGATCAGTTGATCGACTATATCGAAAACCTGCATTTTGATGAGGAGGACATCCAGTATCTCCGGGAAAAGCAGATGTTCTCCGAGGAATTTTTGGAGTACCTGCGCAATTTCCATTTTTCCGGTGACATCTGGGCGATTCCCGAAGGAACTCCCATTTTTCCCCGGGAGCCGGTGGTCACCGTCCGGGCTCCCGCCATTGAGGCCCAGCTGATCGAGACGTTTACCCTTCTGACCATCAACCACCAGAGCCTGATCGCCACCAAGGCCAGCCGGATCGTCCGGGCGGCCAAGGGACGGACCGTGCTGGAATTTGGTTCCCGCCGGGCACAGGGCACGGACGGCGCCATCACCGGCGCCCGGGCTGCGTTTATCGGCGGCTGCAAGGGTACGGCATGTGCCATCTCCGACCAACTCTACGGCGTCCCCGCGGGCGGTACCATGGCCCACTCCTGGGTGCAGATGTTTGATTCGGAGTATGAGGCCTTCAAGACCTATTGTGAGATCTATCCCACCAGCGCCACGCTGCTGGTGGATACCTACAACGTGCTCAAGTCCGGCGTGCCCAATGCCATCCGCGTCTTTGACGAGGTGCTCAAGCCCAGGGGGATCCGCAAGTGCGGCATCCGTATCGACTCCGGCGACATCGCCTATCTCAGCCGGGAGGCCCGGAAAATGCTGGACGCTGCCGGCTGGACAGAGTGCCAGATCTGCGCATCCAACTCTTTGGACGAGTATCTCATTCGGGATCTGCTGGACCAGGGGGCGAAGATCGACGTTTTCGGCGTGGGTGAGCGGATGATCACCGCCCGCAGCGAGCCGGTGTTCGGCGGGGTTTATAAGCTGGCCGCAGTGGAAGATGCCGCTGGCCGTATCATCCCCAAGATCAAGGTCAGCGAAAATGTCAGCAAGATCACCAATCCCCACTTCAAGAAGACGTATCGTCTCTTTGACAAGGCCACCGGCAAGGCGGAGGCGGACTATATCACCGTGTACGACGAGACGGTGGACGAGTCTCAGCCGCTGGAGATCTTCGATCCCCAGGCCACCTGGAAGCGTAAGACCTTTACCGATTTTACCGCTAAGGTATTGCAGGTACCGGTGTTCCAGGGCGGAAAGCTGGTGTATGAACGGCCTTCTCTGCAGGAGATCCAGACCTACTGTGCCCAGCAGCTGGAGACCCTCTGGGATGAGGTAAAGCGCTGCGAGAATCCCCATACGTATTACGTGGATCTCAGCCAGAAGCTGTGGGACATCAAGCAGTCTCTTCTGCGTCAAAACGGTGAGAATACCTGAGAGAATGGACCAGTCCCGCCTGAAAGGCGGGACTGGTTTGTTACAGAATCGTAATTGCGGTTGGCAATGGGGTCCGCTATAATAGAAGCCAACAGGCTGTTTCCGGCGCATCAAAGAGCTGCAAACGGATATGCTGAAGAAGAAGGAGGCGGGATCTGCCATGTCGAAAAAACGAACCAAGACCGAAGAGCGGACGGAGCGGCGGATCTCTGCCGTGACCAGTCTTTCCATGTGTGCGATGACGATCATCGCACAGATCGCCATTACGCTTTTGGTGACCCGTCTGCTGGAGGAGTCGGCCAATGTGGTCTACTTTATTTTGCGATTGGCGGGCTCGGTAGTGGCCATTCGGGTGTATCAGCGGCCCGGAAGCCCCAGCTACAAGTTGGTGTGGATGTGTCTGCTGTTGGCGCTGCCGGTATCCGGCATGATTTTGTTCTGGCTGTGGGGCGGTACGCATCAGGCCAAGAGCCTGAGCCTGCGGAAGATCCCACTTCCGCTGGAGCGGGAGAGTCTGCGGATGGAGAGCGCTGCCAATGTGTCCCGGCTGAATCGCCAGTCACCGTCCTGGGGGCGTTTGGCGGCCTATCTGCAAAAGCGGGGATTTTGGCTTTACCGCAATACCCAAGCCCGCTATTTTGGAGATGGAGCAGATTTTTTTGAGGATCTGATCGATCATCTCCGGCAGGCGGAAGTCTATATTTTCCTGGAGTACTATATCATCGCCGAAGGTGGGATCTGGGACCGGATTTTTGCGGTTTTGCGTGAAAAGGCCGCCGCTGGCGTGGAAGTGCGGGTGATTTTCGATGATTTCGGGAACCTGACCCGTCTTTCCGATACCATGCTCCAGGCCATTCAGGACGCCGGCATCGAGGTGGAGGTCTTTAATCCGGTCCACCGCTATGTCAATCGGATCTACTTCAATTACCGGGACCACCGCAAGATCGCAGTGATCGATGGGTATTACGCTTATACCGGCGGTATCAATCTGGCAGACGAGTACGCCAACCTGATCGTCCGCTTCGGTCACTGGAAAGACAGCGGCGTCCGGATCGAGGGTGAGGGTGCCTGGGGATTTGCGGTCCAGTTCATGCATATGTGGAAGATGATCGGCCGGACGCTGCCCAACGAGGATGACTATTACCGTCCCCGGCAGGAAGGGACAGGGAACGGCTGGTGCCAGCCCTTTACCGACGGGCCTATGAACAATCCGGATAACCCCATCGAGGAGACTTATCTGCAGCTGATCTCCTCCGCCCGCCGCTTCCTCTATATCACCACTCCCTATTACGCGGTGGAGGAGTACATGCAGCGGGCTTTATGCATCGCGGCGGACGGCGGCGTGGATGTGCGGCTGATGGTGCCCGCTGTTCCGGATAAAAAATACGTCTACATGGTGGCGGAGACCTATTGGGGCGAGCTGCTCGCTCATGGAGTGAAGATCTACCGCTACACCCCAGGATTCCTTCATGCCAAGAGTGTCATGGTGGACCGGGAAGTGGCACTGGTGGGCAGCACCAATATGGATTACCGAACGTTCCAGCTCCACTATGAGTGCGGCGTATTGCTCTATCACATGCCCGCAGTGGAGGAACTGCTGGAGGATATGGATGCCATTATGGCCCAGAGCCATCTGTACACGCTGGAAGAGTGGAACCAGCGGCCCTGGTATCGCCGGGTGTTCGCATCCATTCTCAAGCTGGGCGCGATCTGGCTGTAAGGCCGGATAAATCCCCGCAGCAAGCAGGCACAAACAAAGGATGTGTCTCATTTCATACTTTTTGGAGGTCCTATGTCCCGTGAACTTACCCCTCAGGAGATTGCCGAGCGCAGTCTCATCAAAACCTACCGTAAAACGATCTGGAATCCCTTTATCGCAGCGGTGAAGCGATATGAATTGGTTTGCCCGGGCGACCGGATCGCCGTGTGCATTTCCGGCGGAAAGGACTCCATGGTGCTGGCCAAGCTGATGCAGGAACTGCTGCGGCACACGGACCGTCCCTTCCATCTGGAATTTCTGGTGATGGACCCGGGCTACAACGCTGCGAACCGGGCGCTGATCGAGGAGAATGCCCGGACGCTGGGAATCCCAATCACCGTTTTTGAAAGCGACATCTTTGACGTCACAGTTCAGGTGGAAAAGAACCCCTGCTATCTCTGCGCCCGGATGCGCCGGGGCTTTTTGTACAGCAAGGCCCAGGAACTTGGGTGCAATAAGATCGCGCTGGGGCATCACATGTCCGATGTGTTGGAGACCACGCTGCTGGGACTTTTTTATGGCGCCCAGATGCAGACCATGCCGCCCAAGCTCCGTAGCCGCAATTTCCCCGGCATGGAGCTGATCCGGCCTCTCTACTGTGTCCACGAGGATGCGATCATCGCTTGGAAAAACTATAACCACCTGCGCTTTTTGCAGTGTGCCTGCCGGTTCACAGAGGCCCGGGATGCTGCCGGAGACGGAGTGGGGGAGAGCAAGCGGCAGGAGATGAAGCTGCTGCTGCGGGAATTGAAAAAGACGAATCCCAATATTGAAAAGAGCATGTTCCGGGCCATCCACGGCGTGCAGCTGGATACGTTCCCGGGATTCAAGTACCGGGGAAAGGCCCATTCGTTTCTGGAGTTTTATGATACGTCCGCGTCCTTCCTGGAGTCGGACGAAACCTGATCGAGCGAGGCGATGACCATGGAGATGGAATACTACCGTTGTGAAAATCCAGACTGCGGATTTGTAGCAGAGAACCAGGAACCGGATGTCTGCCCTCGCTGCGGGGGGACCTTTTTCCTCTCAGTACCAGAGGAGGAGCTGACGGCCAGCGACTGGGTGACGTTGGGAAACCAGGCCGTGGAGGAGAAGCGGGGAAGTGAAGCCCTGGCCTTTTACCAGCAGGCGGCGGCCCGGGGAGATGCCCTGGGACTGACGAATCTGGGCTGGTGCCTGGAGGCCGGGATCGGGGTAGAGGCGGATCCCGCCCAGGCGGTGTTGCTGTATGCCCAGGCGGCTGCCATGAACTATATGCCGGCCCTGACCAATCTGGGTTATTGCTATACATATGGCATCGGTGTCAAACAGGATGAGGCAAAGGCGCTGGAATGTTTCCAGAAGGGAGCGCAGCAGGGCTTTCCCCGGGCACAGTTTCTGCTGGGGGAGGCATACCGCCGGGGTGCCGGTACGGAGCAGGACGACCAGGAGGCAGTGAAATGGTATCAGTCCGCGGCCTGGCTGGGGTATCCGGCGGCCCAGACGGAACTGGGACGCTGCTTTGAATTCGGTACTGGTGTGGCGGAAAATATAGAGCAGGCTGCCAAATGGTATCGGGAAGCGGCGGAGCAGGGCCATGCGCCGGGACAGTGCTGTCTGGGCTTTTGCTATGAGGCCGGCCGGGGCGTAGAGCAGAGCTGGGAAGAGGCGGTCAGATGGTACCGCACTGCCGCGGACCAGGGTTATCCCCGTGCGCAGTGCAATCTTGCCTGGTGCTATGAGTACGGGAAGGGTGTGGAGCAGGATTACGTCGCAGCCGCCCGCCTTTACCGGGAGGCAGCGGAGCAAGGCTATCCCAGGGGTCTTTTGTGCGTGGGGCTTTGCTGTGAGCGGGGCCGCGGTGTGCCTGTGGACAAGGCGGAGGCTGCCAAGTGGTATCGCCGGGCGGCGGAGCAGGGAGAAGAGGACGGCATGTGCTGCCTGGGCTTTCTGTATGAGACCGGCGAAGGCGTGGAGCAGAACTGGCGGGAAGCGGTGAAGTGGTATAGGAAGGCCGCGGAATTGGAGCTTCCCCGTGCGCAGTGCAATCTTGCCTGGTGCTATGAACACGGTAAAGGAGTAGAGCAGGACCTGGCGGAGGCAGTTGCCTGGTATCGAAAGGCAGCGGACCAGGGCGATCCCCGGGGGCTTTTCTGTATGGCCCGGGCCTATGACTATGGCTTGGGCGTGGAGCAGGACGCCAAAGAGGCGGTCCAGTGGTACCAGAAAGCGGCTCAGGCAGGCTCTGCGCCGGCCATGTGCGATCTTGGCGTGTGCTACGAGCGGGGCGAGGGCATAGAGCAGGATATGGACCGGGCGGCTGAACTCTACCGGAAGGCAGCGGAGTTGGGAAACGCCCCGGGACAGTGCAATTTGGGCTTTTGCTACGAGACCGGCCGCGGTGTGGAGCAGAGCTGGGAAGAGGCCGTCAGATGGTATCGCGCTGCTGCAGAGCAGGAGATGCCTCGTGCCCAGTGCAATCTTGCCTGGTGCTATGAACATGGCAAAGGCGTGGAGAAGAACGAAAAGCGGGCATTGGCCTGGTATCAGAAAGCTGCGGACCAGGGTGATCCCCGGGGCATGTACTGTGTGGGCAGGGCTTACGATTATGGCCGCGGAACAGAGCGGGATATAAAAGCGGCAGTTGGCTGGTACCAGAAGGCGGCGGAGGCCGGGTCCGTGCCGGCTATGTGTGATCTTGGCGTATGCTATGAGCGGGGAGAAGGTGTCGAGCAGAACCTGGAGAAAGCGGTAGAACTGTATCGCCGCGCTGCAGAGCGGGGTGACGCCACCGGTCAGTGCAACCTCGGGCATATGTATGAAAGTGGCCGGGGAGTTGCCAAGGATTGGGTGCAGGCGGCCAAATGGTATGGAGCCGCGGCAGAACAGGGGCTTGCCCGGGCGCAGCTGAATCTGGGAGTCTGCTGCGAATTTGGACGGGGCGTCAAAAAGGACCCTGTCCGGGCGGCAAAGCTGTACCGGTCTGCGGCAGATCAGGGCGACAGAACTGCCCAGTGCAATTTGGGCTATCTCTATGAAACTGGTGAGGGCGTGGAGCAGAACTGGCAGGAAGCGGTGAAATGGTATACACGCTCCGCAGAACAGGGGTCTCCGCGCGCTCAGTATCATCTAGCCTGGTGCTATGAGCACGCCTCTGGTGTTCAGCAGGACCTGGCAAAAGCTCTGGCACTGTACGAGGCCGCTGCCGCCCAGCAATATGAAGATGCGGAAAAGCAGGTCCAGCGGCTCAGAAAGCCCCCGGAAAAAGGAAAATTCCTGCGGGGATTGTTTGGCAGACATGGTTAAAGCGTTGATGGTTTTCCACCGACAGGAAAGCGGGATTTTCTGACCTGGATATGCGCTCAGAGTGAGTGCATAAGTCGGAAGCCGATAAAAAGGAGCGAAGGGCAGACCTTTTACGGTACTGTCTTTCGCTCCTTTTCAGAATTTCGATAAAAATCGTTTTAAGACCGGATCAGATGCCGGGATACCGCCCGAAAGAGGCTGGGCGCTTACAGGGACAAACAAATTTTGTAACAAAAAAAGGTCCTGAATCCATTGGATTCAGGACCTTTTGGCAGCGGGTGAAGGATTCGAACCCTCACATACAGAGTCAGAGTCTGCTGTGCTACCCTTACACAAACCCGCTGTTTCTGCGTGCCGCTCAGTTGTCAACCGCAGCGAACAGATATTATTATACAGAAAAGAGGAAAATTGTCAATAGGTTTTTTGAAAAAAGTTTTTTCTTTTTTCTGCTTCGCGCACACCTGCTTTTTTGAAGACATAACTGGCAAATGGAGATGACTGCATCATTCGACAAAATGCGCACATACTGCTGTTGGGGTGATTCCATGCCGAAAAAATGTCCCGACGTGCCTGAACAGATGCCCAGTCTGCGGCTGGAGCCCGAAAAACGGCTTTGCCCGATTTTCGATCCAACAACGATCGCCACCTTCCCGGTGGCAGGTCCGGAGGAAATGGGTGTCCGTGTGCTGGACAATTTCTGCGAAGAGCACATCCAATGACCTGCGCCCTCTCCCTGCAGGGAGAGGGCGCCTCTATTTCCGATTGCCAACCTGGGGAATTCGTGGTACACTGGCCAAAAGAACGGAGAGAAGGGAACGATATGAAACGCTGTTTCATTTTTGCCGCCGGAACGTTTTACGGACTGCGAAAACGCCCGGAAGCAGGAGACCTGGTCATTGCCGCAGATGCGGGATACCGGGTCTGCCAGCAGGAGGGCTTGGTGCCGGATGTGATTCTGGGGGACTTTGACTCCATGGAAGCGCCGGACGCGGGAGAAAGGGTTTGCCGCCTGCCGGTGGAAAAGGACGATACCGATACGCTGGCCGCTGTAAAACTGGGGCTGGAGCGGGAGTGTACGGACTTTTGGATCTATGGCGGCACCGGCGGAAAACGACTGGATCACACCCTGGCCAATTTGCAGACGCTGCTCTACCTGCGGCGCAGAGGCGCCCGGGGCTTTTTATATGACAATGATTTTGTGTGGACTGCTCTGGAGAACGAGTCTTTGCAGGTGCGCAAAACCGTGGAATGGGGACTCTTTTCTGCTTTTTGCCTGGGGGACCGGGCAGAAGGGGTGGATGAGATCGGTTTCCAATATCCCCTGCTGGACGCGGTGCTGACGCCGGACTTTCCGCTGGGTGTCAGCAATCATATCCTGGAGCCCCAGGCGGAAATCACCGTGCGGCGGGGAGCACTGGCAGTGGGCTGGGAGCTGCCGCCGTTGGGAAAAGCGTGATACGAGAAGTAGAATAGCGATTCTGCCAAAGGAAGATTGCGGCGGGACCTTTTTTATTGTATAATAGGGAAAAAGAAAGGTTGACCTTTCTGACAACAGACAGACCGTGGGACCAGGGTTGGGCACGGCGGTACAGGAGGATTCTTGCCATGGCGACATTTACCGTAAACGGCCAGACCGTGACAGTGGAACACAACCAAAAGCTGCTGCGCTTCCTGCGGGACACCTTGCATCTGACGTCCGTGAAAGACGGCTGCAGCGAGGGTGCCTGCGGTACCTGCACGGTGCTGATCGATGGAAAGCCCACCAAGGCCTGCATTCCCCAGACAGACAAGCTGGAGGGGAAGCAGATCATCACGGTGGAAGGACTCAGCGACTTTGAAAAGGACGTCTATACCTATGCCTTCGGCACTGCCGGAGCGGTTCAGTGCGGCTTCTGCATCCCGGGCATGGTCATGAGCGCCAAGGGGCTGCTGGATCAGAACCCATCCCCCACCCGGGAGGAGGCGGCCTACGCCATCCGCAACAACATCTGCCGTTGCACCGGGTATGTGAAGATCATCGATGCCATTTTGCTGGCGGCGGAGGTGTTCCGGGCGGGCAAGGTGCCTCCGGCGCCCACCGACTGGTCGCTGGGCCAGCGGGTGCCCCGGGTGGATGTGGCGGAGAAGGTCACCGGCACCGGACAGTACCCCGATGACATTTATCTGGACGGCATGATCTACGGCAGTGCCGTCCGTTCCCAGTACCCCCGGGCCAGAGTCCTGGCCATTCATACGGAGGAGGCCAAGGCGCTGCCGGGTGTGGTGTGCGTGCTCACTGCTGCGGATATTCCGGGGCAGAACAAGGTGGGCCATCTGATGAAGGATTGGGACACCATGATCGCCGTGGGCGACATCACCCACTACCTGGGAGACGCCATCTGCTTAGTGGCGGCGGAGGACCCGGAGACGCTGGCCAAGGCCAAGGCGCTGGTGAAGGTGGACTATGAGGAACTGCCCATGGTCCGCAATCCCCGGGAGGCTATGGCTGTGGATGCGCCGCTGGTGCACCGCTCCGGCAACCTCCTGGCCCACAAGCATATCCAGCGGGGCAATCCCGCGGAGGCCATTGCCAAGTCCAAGCATGTGCTCACCAGGCATTTCTCCACCCCCTGGACAGAGCATGCCTTCCTGGAGCCGGAGTGTGCCGTGGCGTATCCTGACGGGGATGGCGTCATGGTCCTCTCTACGGACCAGGGTGCCTACGATACCCAACACGAGATCATGGGGATGCTGGGCCTTCCCGCGGAGCTGGTGAAGGTCCGCAACTGCCTGGTGGGCGGCGGCTTCGGCGGCAAGGAGGACGTGACGGTCCAGCACCATGCCGCCCTGATCGCTTATCTTACCAAGCGGCCCGTCAAGGTCAAGCTGACCCGGGCGGAGAGCATCCTGATCCACCCCAAGCGCCATCCGATGGAGATGGAGTTTTCCATCGGCTGCGACGAAAACGGCATCATTCAGGGCGTGGCGGCGGAGGTCATTGCCGATACCGGCGCCTATGCCTCTTTGGGCGGTCCCGTATTGGAGCGGGCCTGTACCCATGCGGCGGGTCCCTACAACTATCAGAACTTTGAGATCGACGGCTGGGCCTACTATACCAACAATCCTCCCGCCGGTGCCTTCCGGGGTTTCGGCGTGACCCAGACCTGTTTCTGTATTGAGACGCTGCTCAATGAAATGGCGGACGTCGTGGGCATCACCCCCTGGGAGATCCGCTACCGGAATGCCATTCGTCCGGGACAGGAGCTGCCCAACGGTCAGATCGTGGACGAATCCACCGGCCTTGCGGAGACGCTGGAGGCGGTGAAGCCCTACGTAGACGCCAATAAATATGTGGGCCTGGCCTGCGCCATGAAGAACGCCGGCGTGGGCGTGGGCATCCCGGATACGGGACGGTGCCGCCTGGTGATCGACGGCGGGAAGGTCCATATCTTTGCCGGTGCCTCCTGCATCGGTCAGGGGCTGGGAACTGTGCTGACCCAGATGGTCTGCGGCCAGACGGGCATTTCCCGGGAAAATGTGATCTACGAGCGGTCCAATACCTACTGCGCTCCCGATTCCGGAACCACTTCCGGTTCCCGCCAGACGCTTTTCACCGGCGAGGCCTGCCGGAGAGCCTGTCAGGACCTGATCGAAGCCTTAAAGGAGAAGACCTTGTCAGAGCTTGAGGGGCAGGAGTTTTACGGAGAATATCTGGGCAAGACGGATCCGCTGGGCGCGCCGGTGCCCAACCCCGTCAGCCATATCGCCTACGGCTACGCCACCCAGGTATGCATCCTGGATGAGGAGGGCCGTATCCGTCAGCTGGTGGCGGCCCACGACGTGGGAAAGGCGGTCAACCCCACCTCGGTGGAGGGACAGATCGAAGGCGGCGTGGTGATGTCCATGGGCTTTGCCCTGACGGAGCGGTATCCCCTGGTGGACTGCAAGCCCACCGCCAAATACGGAACCCTGGGCCTGTTCCGGGCCAACCAGATCCCGGAGATCACGCCCATCATCGTGGAAAAGCCGGGGCTGAACGTAGCCTGCGGCGCCATCGGCATCGGTGAGATCACGTCCATCCCCACGGCTCCCGCCATTGCGGATGCCTACTACCGCTATGACGGAAAGCTGCGTACCAGCCTGCCGCTGGAGGACACGCCGTACAGCCGGAAGTGATCTGGTAACGGAGGAGAGGACCTTCCGCAGGGAGAAAACCGTTCCTCGGTGTTGCTTTCGCTCCCGAACAGGCAGCGATTTGAAAATACAAAAGACGGCCGCCGCAGAGCGGCAGCCGTCTTTTGTTTCCTCTCTACATAAAAATAGTGATCTGCGTTTTCTAACGGCAGCGTGATTCCCGGTTCAGTCCGGTATCGTTTCCCTCAGCAAGTCCAATGCCTGCTCCGTGTCCACATCGGAAAGTTCACGTTCCGGCGCATCCACCAGGACCAGAGAATCTTCATGCTGCCGGAGGATGGTACTTCCGCCCCGATCACCCTGAAGTGACATCAGCTCGGAAAACAATCCGGCGGGAAACACACAGGGATTGCCCCGTACTCCGTTGTGGCTCAGTGCTGCCGCATGGTCCGGTTGCTGCCGCCAGCGTCCGGCCAGAAGCGCAATGCTCTCCCGCCGCAGCAGCGGTTGATCCGACACCAAAAACATGACTCCGCTGCAGTCCCGCAGGGCCGTCAACCCCAGATGAATGGTGTGGCTGAGGCCGATCTCCGGGTGCTGATTGTGGATCGCTGCAAAGTGAAATTCCTTTGCAAGGCGCATGATTTCAGGGTATTGCGTCACAACTACCACACGTTCAAACTGCTCGGCCGGGACCGCTTCCAGGCAGCGCAGGATCAGGCTCCGTCCGCCCAGGGGGGCGGCCAGTTTATTCGCTCCGAACCGTCGGGCATTTCCGGCGGCCATGACCACGCATCCCAGTGAGACGTTGTGTTCCATCGCGTTCACCTCGTTTTTCTTTTAGTATATCCGAAGTTCCGCCGGAATTCCACCAAAAAGGAGAGAAGCTTATGAGCAAAAGCGTCGGAAAGAGCGTTGTCCGTGTAGATGCCTATGAAAAGGCCACTGGACGCGCGAAGTATACGGACGATCTGTGCGACCGCAGTGCGCTGATCGTGAAGATCTGCCACGCCACCATTGCCCACGGCTATGTGAAGTCCATCGATACGTCCGCCGCCCGGGAGATTCCCGGCGTGGTAAAGGTCCTGACCTGCTTTGACGTACCGGACATTCCGTTCCCCACCGCGGGCCACCCCTGGTCCACAGATCCTGCCCATCAGGATGTGGCGGACCGGTTGCTGCTCAACCGCCATGTCCGCTACTACGGCGACGAGATCGCGGTGGTCATCGCGGAGGACGAGATTTCTGCCGTTCAGGGTGTCCGTGCGCTGCAGGTGGAGTACGAGGAGCTGCCCTTTGTGCTGGACGTTCAGGAGGCCATGAAAGACGGCGCACCGCAGCTGCACGAGAAGTATCCCAACAATATTCTGGCCCACACCGACATCCGTAAGGGAGACTACGAGACCGCGCGGCAGGAGCCGGGCCTCATCAAGGTGGAGGGCTGGTACGATACCCCCACAGTGCAGCACTGCCACATTGAAAACCACGGCTGCTTTGCCTATGAGGAGGCGGGACGTATCGTGGTGGTGACCTCCACCCAGATCCCCCACATCGTCCGCCGGGTGGTGGGCCAGGCTCTGGGCATCCCCTGGGGCAAGGTCCGCGTCATCAAGCCTTACATCGGCGGCGGCTTCGGCAATAAGCAGGACGCGCTGTATGAGCCCCTTTGCGCCTGGTGCTCTACCCAGGTGGGCGGGCGGCTGGTCAAGCTGGAGTGTACCCGGGAGGAGACCTTCGTCTCCAACCGCGTGCGCCACGCTATCCGCACCCACATCATCTCCTACGTCCGGAAGGACGGCACCCTGGTGGCCCGGAAATTCGAGGCGTTCTCCAACCAGGGCGCCTACGCCTCTCACGGCCACGGCATCGTGGCCAAGGGCATGGGCGCGTTCCCCCAGCTCTATCCCTGCGATAACCTGGAGTGCGACTGCTGGACGGTGTTCACCAACCGTCCCTCTGCCGGCGCCATGCGGGGCTACGGCATCCCCCAGGCCATGTTTGCCGGAGAGTGCCATATTGACGACATCTGCAAGGCCATCGGCATGACGCCGCTGGAGTTCCGGCGGAAGAACCTGATGCCGGTGGGCTATACGGACGGCTTCTCCAAAAACGAACTGTACAGCGATACCTTCAACCAGTGCATGGATAAGGGCATGGCTGCCATCGATTACCTGCGCAAGTATGAGCAGTATCAAAACCAGACCGGGCCCATCCGCCGGGGCGTGGGACTTGCGGTGTTCTGGTACAACACCGCTGTGTGGCCCATCTCCCTGGAGTCCTCTTCCTGCCGTATGGTGGTCAACCAGGACGGCTCTCTCCAGTTCCAGACCGGCGAGACGGAGATCGGCCAGGGCTGTGACACCGCTTACTCTCAGATGGTGGCGGACGCAGTGGGTGTGCCGCTGGAAAACGTCCATGTGGTCTCCTCTCAGGATACCGATGTGACGCCCTACGGCACCGGCGCCTATGCCTCCCGGCAGACGTACATCGGCGGCTTTTCCATCATACAGACCGCCACCGCCCTGCGGGAGCGGATCCTGCGCATCGCTCATGACCAGACCCGGATGCCGGTGAGCAATCTGGATCTGGTGGACGGCAACATCGTCCGCAAGTCTGACGGCCGTGTTCTCAAGACTCTGGGCGACCTGGCCACGGAGGCGCTGTACTCCCTGACGGACAGCCAGCACATCACCGCTGAGACCACCGCCCAGATCAAGTCCAACGCCTACTCCTTCGGCTGTTCCTTTGCCGAGGTGGAAGTGGATATTCCCATGTGCAAAGTGAAACTTCTGAACATGGTGAACGTCCACGACTGCGGGACCCTCATCAATCCCGCCCTGGCGGAGGCCCAGGTCCACGGCGGTATGTCCATGGCCATCGGCTACGGTCTTTCCGAGGAACTGAAATTCGATGAAAAGACCGGCAAGCCCCTGAACAACAACCTTCTGGACTATAAGCTCTCCACGTTTATGGACCACCCGGATCTCCAGGCGGAGTTCGTGGAGAATGCGGAGCCCACCTCTCCCTACGGCACCAAGGCGCTGGGAGAACCGCCGGTCTGCTCCGGCGCACCGGCCATCCGCAACGCGATTTTCCAGGCGACGGGCGTGGCCATCGACCAGTGCCCCATCACGCCCCACGTCCTCTACCGCAAGTTCAAAGAGGCCGGGCTGATTGAAGATTAAGGAGGGACCACGCATGTATGATATGAAAGCATTGTATCAGGCCAGGGATGTGGCAGATGCCGTGTCCCTCCGCCTGGCCCATCCCGAGGCCCAGATCATCGCCGGCGGCTCCGACGTGCTGGTGCAGATGCGGGAGGGAAAGCGGGCCGGCAAGGAGCTGATCTCCATTTACGGTCTGGATGAACTCCGGGGCGTGAAGATGGAGGAGGACGGTACCATCCGCATCGGCTCTCTCACCAGCTTCTCTCACATTACCCGGGATCCGCTGATCCAGCAGTACCTCCGGGTGCTGGGAGAGGCGGTGGACCAGGTGGGCGGACCTCAGATCCGCAACATCGGCACCATCGGCGGCAACACCTGCAACGGTGTGACCTCTGCCGACTCTGCCTCTACGCTCTTCGCCTATGACGCCGTCATTGAGCTGACGGGTCCGGAGGGGGTGCGCCGGACACCCATCGGGGACTTCTACCTCCGGGCAGGGAAAGTGGACATCCGCCCCGGTGAGATCCAGACCGGGATCCTGATCGCCAAAGAGAGCTACGAGAATACCTTTGGTCACTACATCAAATACGCCATGCGCAATGCCATGGACATCGCCACGCTGGGAACGTCCGTGAATGTGCGCCTCTCCGCCGACCGTAAGACGGTGGAGCGGGCCCGGGTAGCCTTCGGCGTGGCGGGTCCCATCCCCCTGCGGGCCGTTACGGCGGAGGCTGCCGCCGCCGGAAAGCCGGTCTCGGAGGAGCTGGCGGCGCAGTTTGCTCAGGCGGTGAAGGAGGACATCAATCCACGGGACTCCTGGCGTGCCGCCCGGGATTTCCGGATGCATATCGCGGTGGAAAGCGCCCGGCGGGCGTTTCTGGAATCGGTGAAACTGGCGGGAGGTGAGCTGTGATGGAACGGCATGTGATCCAGTATCAGACGGTACACTTCAACCTCAACGGCAAGGACGTGGAGCGCACGGTGGATGTGCGGGCCAGTTTGACGGACATGCTGCGCAATGATTTCCGCATGACCAGCGTGAAAAAGGGCTGCGAGGTGGGAGAGTGCGGTGCCTGCACCGTCATCATCGACGGCGAGGCCTTCAACTCCTGCATCTATCTGGCGGTGTGGGCCGAGGGAAAGCACATCACCACGCTGGAGGGCCTGCTGGGGCCCAATGGCGAGCTGTCCGACATTCAGCAGGCCTTTGTGGAGGAGGCGGCCATCCAGTGTGGCTTCTGCACCCCCGGCTTTATCCTCACGGCCTGGGAGATTTTGGAGAGCGGGAAGGAATACACGGACGCGGAGCTGCGCAAGCTCCTCTCCGGACACCTTTGCCGCTGCACCGGCTATGAGAACATCCTCCGGGCAGTGAAAAAGACCATGTACAAGCGGCTGGGAAAGGAACTGCCCCAAACTTGATGCAGCCCAGAGAGCAAATACCTGGAAATTGAAATCGGATCCAGAACCTGCAAAGGCCGGAGCATGCCATATGCTCCGGCCCTTGGCTGTTCAGCGGGTGATTTAAAGATGGGAGGACGACAAGGCATGTATTGGAACCGTCTGAACGATGTGCTGCGGGCCCGGTATGGGACGAAGGTCTATAAGCTGGCGCTCTCCTCCGGCTGCTCCTGTCCCAACCGGGACGGGACGCTGGGGACCCGGGGATGCATTTTCTGCGACGGCGCCGGGGCTTTTGCGGCGGCGGGGGAGATCTCCCGTCAGCTGGAGGATGCCAAGGCCCGGGTAGCGGCCAAGGCGGGGCCGGGGGCAAAGTACATCGCTTATTTTCAATCCTTCACCAACACCTATGGCCCGGTGGAGCGTCTCCGTCCGCTGTATCGGGCAGCGATGGCGCCGGAGGATGTGGTGATCCTCTCCGTGGCCACCCGGCCGGACTGTTTGCCGCAGCCAGTGCTGGAGCTGCTGGCGGAGTGCGCGGCGGAGAAGGAAGTGTGGGTGGAGCTGGGGCTTCAGACCATCCATCCCGCCTCCGCGGCATATCTGCGCCGGGGCTATGACCTGGAGGTCTATGACCGGGCGGTGGAGCAGCTGCATCAAATCGAGGCCCAGGTGGTGGTCCACCAGATCCTGGGCCTGCCGGGGGAGACAGAGGAGATGATGGCTGAGACTGCCCGCTATATCGGCTGCTCCGGGGCGGACGGTGTCAAGTTTCATCTGCTTCATGTCCTGCGGGGCACGGACCTGGCGGAGGAGTGGCAGGCAGGACGGGTGCCGGTGATGGAGCTGGAGACGTATCTCCATGCTTTGGAGGCCTGCTTGCGAGTGCTGCCCCGGGAGGTGGTGATCCACCGCCTTACCGGCGATGGAGCGAAGCGGGATCTGCTGGCACCGATGTGGAGCGGCGACAAAAAGCGGGTGCTTAACGCCATCCATCAGACTTTCCTGCGGGACGATCTGGAGCAGGGGAGCGCCTTGACGGGAGAAGCGGTTCCCGGTTTTTAATTTGACGGCGCCCCGATTTCGCAGTATAATAAAGACAACAATGAGAGGAGGGATCTCCATGAAGACCATCATTACCATCGGACGGCAGTTCGGCAGCGGCGGCAAGGAAGTTGGCATCCGCGTAGCCAAGGAGCTGGGTATCCCGTTCTACGATAAAGAGCTGCTGCGTGCGGCAGCGGAGAAAAGCGGTCTGTGCGAGAAGATTTTTGAGAATTTTGATGAGCGGCCCAAGAGCCTGCTGTATTCCATTGCTATGGATTCCTACATGTTCAGCCTGCCTGGCGCAGGTACCAGCGATTCTCTGGAGCAGCAGGTATATCTGGCGACGTTCGATACGATCCGCCATATCGCCGAGCAGGGCCCCTGCGTCATCATCGGCCGCTGCGCAGACTATGCGCTGGCAGATAACCCCAACCACCTGAGCATTTTCATCCACGCCCCTATGGACGTGCGGATCCAGCGGGTGGCCAAGCGGCAGAACATTACGCCGGAAAAGGCACGTTCCCTGATTATCAAGACCGACAAGCGCCGTGCGTCTTACTATGAGTACTATTCCTCTCAGAAATGGGGCGCTGTGGAGAGCTATGATTTCTGTATGGACAGCAGCTACCTGGGCCTTGGCGGCACGGTGGAGCTGATCCGGGCCATGGTGGAGCACAAGGAACATCCGGTTCCCAGCCCCACGGAGGAAGACCCCACCCGCTCTGCGGAGAAGTAACCGCATACCCGATGGAACAAGAAGAGGAGCCATGCATCGCATGGCTCCTCATTTTATTTAATTTCCATAGTAAACGGTCCGCAGCAGCTGCCGCATGTTGTCCATATCCATGGAAACGGGGTTGAATTTGGTGGCGCCCATGAGGGACTTTTCCGCAATGGTGTCCAGGTCCCGGAGGAACGATGCCTCATCCAGCCCCTGGTCCCGCAGCGTGGCGGGGATGCCCAGTGCGGACTTCAGATCTGCCAGCGCCTGCACGATGTCCGGCACGCCGCAGTAGCGGGAGATAGCGTCCAGCCGCTGCTCTGCCACAGTGTCCTGGCGATTGAAAGCAAGAACGAAGGGAAGTAAAATGGCGTTGCCCAAGCCGTGGGGAATGTGATACATGGCACCCAGTGCATGGGAGATGCCGTGGACCGCCGTGACGCCCACATTGGTGAAAGCCATGCCGGCCATGCACTGATAGTGGTGCATTTTTTCCCGGGCCTCCGGCGTCTTCTCCAGAACCGACACGGGAAGCCATTTCAAAATGCCCTCCACGGCGCCCCGGGCCAATACCTCGTCAAAGTCATCCAGATCGTGGCGGGTGTAGCACTCGATGGCATGGGCCATGGCGTCCATTCCCGTTTCCGCAGCAATGTGATCCGGCATGGTCATGGGGAGATCCGCGTCCAGAATAGCGACATCCGGTTTGAGGATCTGGTCGATCACCGGGATCTTCAGCTGCTTGTCCGGATCGGTGACCACGGAGGTGCGGGTGACCTCAGAGGCGGTGCCGGAGGTGGAGGGGACCGCCACCAGCTTGAGCTTGCGGACCTTGGGGAAAGGGACTTTGCCGATGACGTCCAGATTCAGCTCCGGGAATTCATAGAAGAGCATCATGGCTTTGGCCGCATCCATACTGGAACCGCCGCCCACCGCCACCACGGTGTCCGGCTGGAACTGCCGCATCAGTGCTACGCCCTCGTCGATCTGCTGGCGGGTGGGGTCCTGCCGGATCCCCCGGAAGAAGGCGACTTCACGGCCTCCTTCTTCCAGATACGACTGCACCCGGTCCAGCACACCGGCACGTTCCATGGAGGACCCGCCGCAGACCACCAGCACCCGCCGGCCCTCCAACTCCTTCAGATAGGCCAGAGACCCCCGGCCGGTGACGATAGCGGCAGGACAGAAATTGAGGATTTTCATGTTGCATCTCCTTCGTCGGTTTGGAGACTCCGGCAAAAGCCGAAGGCCTCGTCAAATTTTTTTCGGCTGTACGCATCCACATCCGCCACATAGGCCTCGTAGGCAGCCAGTAGGCGTCGGGCCTCCGGCGTCAGCACCGCGCCGCCGCCGTGCTGGCCGCCGATGGTGGAGGTGAGCAGCTTGCAGCCAAACACATTCTCAGCCGTGCGGATGATCCGCCAGGCCTTGGAATATGCCATTTCCATGGAGGCCGCCGCTGCGCGGAGAGAGTGGTGCAGCTCGACTCTGCGCAACAGTGTGGCAATGCCGGGACCGAAGCACCGGTGGTCATCATCGCTGTATAACCGTACGGTCAGTTTCAAATGTACATCTTTGCCCATACCGGCCTCCTTCAGCTCCGGCCTCCGGAGCATACTTACGCAAGTATTGATTTATTATATCATGGAGGACTCTGCTTTGCAAACGGCGGCAGCTGTGGTAGAATAAGGGAAAATAATGCTGCCGCAACGCGGCAAGGAGCAGGAGGAGAACCATGGATCAAATCAGATTGGGACGCACGGAGCTGTATGTCTCCAAGACGGCGTTCGGCGCCCTGCCGATTCAGCGTATCAGCCATGCGGACGCTGTGAAGCTGGTTCGCAGAGCCTATGAATCCGGCATCAATTATTTTGATACCGCCAATGCTTATACCGACAGTGAAGAGAAACTGGGCGCTGCCCTTCACGATGTCCGCCACGAGGTCATCATCTCCACCAAGAGCGGCGGAGGAGACAAGAAGACCGTACAGGCCCATATCGAAGAGAGCCTCCGCCGTTTGCAGACGGATTATATTGATCTCTTCCAGTTTCACAATCCGGCGCAGCTGCCGGATCCGGAAGACCCGGACGGCCCCTTTGCCGCCGTGCTGGAGGCCAAGCAGAAGGGTTACATCCGCCACATCGGCATCACCAACCACCGGCTGAAGGTAGCCTGTGCCGCCATCGACTCCGGAAACTTTGAAACGATGCAGTTCCCCTTCTGCTATCTGGCGGCGCCCCAGGATCTGGAGATCGTGGAGAAGTGCAAGGCGGCGGATATGGGCTTTATCGCCATGAAGGGACTCTCCGGCGGACTGCTGAACAACGCCGAGGCCTGCTATGCCTTCATGCAGGAGTATCCCAACGTGGTGCCGATCTGGGGCATCCAGCGGGAGGAGGAGCTGGACCAGTGGCTGGAACTGACGGCTCGGGATCCCCATGTGACGCCGGAGATCCAGGCGGTCATCGACAAGGACCGCTCCTCGGCCAAGTTGGCCGCCGACTTCGGCGCCGACATGCTGGTCATCCTGACGGCTGTCGAGAAGGTTTGCGTGAACTTCGGCAAGCCCGACCAGGCCGAGATCGACACGATGACCATTGCCGAGGCTGAGGAGTTCATCGCCCAGGGCCAGTTCGCCCCCGGCTCCATGCTCCCGAAGGTGGAGGCGTGCATCGAGTACGTGCGCGCGTTCCCCGAGGGCAAGGCTCTCATCACGTCGCTCGAGTGCGCCGCTGCCGGTATCGAAGGCAAGACGGGCACCGTCATCACGGCGTAAAGCTTTTTGCGTGTG
>ERZ827037.1037-NODE-1037-length-32549-cov-17.580046_pt1 | contig 32549 bp, 32 predicted proteins | sample MGYA00519924_ERZ827037 | MGnify/ENA primary metagenome ERZ827037 (study PRJEB31778, sample SAMEA3449250) | human gut metagenome | biome: human gut; feature: human-associated habitat; material: faeces | place: United Kingdom | collected 2010/2012 ...
AGGGAGAGGAACCGAAGGGCATGTATTGAACTGTCCGCAAAAAATGACCGACTGAGGTGGAGCACCATGAAACACCCCCTTACGACAAGGTAGCCCATCAAGTGGCCATCCGGGAGGGGACCCCTCTGTACAGTGCGGTGGGCGTCACCCAAATGGGGGTGAATTCCTACCACCACCAGGGGGTAAAGACCTTGGGCAAGGGCCTGGAAGTGGCCGCCACTGCCCCGGACGGCATGGTGGAGGCGGTGTACCTGCCGGATCACCGGTTCGCCTTGGCGGTCCAGTGGCACCCGGAGTTTTCACGGCTCTCCGATGAGAACAGCCGGAATATCTTTTCCGCCTTTGTGGGTGCTTGCCGGTAAGAGTGAGAAAGGCTCTTTGTCGATTTTAACCGCTAAATTAAAAAAGCAATTCCAGTTTTTGGGGGAATCCCCTTTTTTGCAGGGGGCTTGGCCAGCTTCTTGCAAAAATCCCCGTATGTGCTATAATTCTAAATAATGAGGCCGCATGAGGTGACAGCCCCGGCGGTTTGTGAAAAGGAAAGGTGTTACTTATGCAGGAAATTAAAATTGAATTGACAAAAACCCCGAAGCAAAAGCCGGCGGACCAGTCCAAGCTGGGCTTTGGTAAAATTTTTACCGACCATATGTACGTCATGCCCTATGATCGGGAGCATGGCTGGCACGACCCCAAGATCGTCCCTTACCAGCCCATCACCCTGGAGCCCTCTGCCATGGTGTTCCACTACGGGCAGGAGATGTTCGAGGGCCTGAAGGCCTATAAGACCGAGGACGGCCGTGTGCTGTTGTTCCGCCCTGACAAGAATATTGCCCGCGCCAACCACTCCAACGACCGCCTGTGCATCCCCGAGATCCCCGAGGATGACTTCCTGAATGCCCTCACCACCCTGGTGGGCGTGGAAAAGGATTGGATCCCCACCCAGCCCGGCACCTCCCTGTACATCCGTCCCTTTGTCATCGCAACCGACCCCTTCCTGGGCGTGCGGCCTTCTGATACCTACCTGTTCATCATCATCCTGTCCCCCTCCGGCGCTTACTATGAAAGCGGCCTTGACCCGGTGAAGATCTGGATTGAAGATGACTATGTCCGGGCAGTCCGGGGCGGCATCGGCGAAGCTAAGACCGGCGGCAACTATGCGGCCAGCCTGGCTGCCCAGGTGAAGGCTCACGACGAGGGCTACTCCCAGGTGCTGTGGCTGGACGGCGTGGAGCGCAAGTACATTGAAGAAGTGGGCGCCATGAACATCTTCTTCAAAATCAACGGCAAAGTGGTCACCCCCATGCTCAACGGCAGCATCCTGCCCGGCGTCACCCGTGCCACTTGCATCGACCTGTGCAAGCATTGGGGCATGGAAGTGGAAGAGCGCCGCATCTCTGTGGATGAGTTGGTAGAAGCCGCTAGGACCGGCACCCTGGAAGAGTGCTGGGGCAGCGGTACTGCGGCGGTGATCTCCCCTGTGGGCGCCCTCCGGTTCGAGGACACCGTCATGGAGATCTCCGGCGGTGGCATCGGCCCTGTGAGCCAGAAGCTGTACGACACTGTCACCGGCATCCAGACCGGCAAGGTGGAAGACACCTTTGGCTGGACCGTGGAAGTCAAGTAAGGTTTCATTTTGATAGATAGAAGGAGGAAGCGTTGGGGCTTCCTCCTTTTCTTTATGGGGACAGGCGAGGTGGACAGATAGGGGGGCCTTGGCTTGGCAGAGAGCCGCAGCCCTTGCTTTTTTGCTATGCCTTCGGTATACTGGAGCCAGAATAGGGGAGGAGTCGGTCCTCCCAGCAGAAACTTGCGTTTAAAAGAGGAGCTTTTATGAAACTGCGATCTGGTATTTCTGGCTGCCTGGCCCTGCTGTTGGCCGTTGCCCTGGTGGGTTCCGGGTGTTCCTGGGGCGGCACAGGGGAGGGCAGCCGGCTTGCGGAGGCCCCCAGTTCCTCCGCAGTGGAAGCTGCGGCCCAGCCCACGGCAGCTCCCAGCCCGACACCTGCCCCCACCCCAACACCGCAGCCATCTCCGGTGACGGTGGAGGGCACCATCACAGCCGCCGCAGCAGATTGGTTCAACCTGCTGTTGCCGGACGGCACGCTATTCACGGTGCTTTTTTCTCAGGCTGGGCAGGGCCAAGTGGAAAATTGTGTCAATGGGAATCTGGCCCGTGTCACCTATGATGAAACCGCCCGCCAGGGGGATACGGTCACCGCTTGGGAAGTGCAAATCTCGGTGCCGGAACAGTATGCCGGGGTGGAGGAGAGGCTCTCTTCCATGACCCTGGAGGAAAAGGTGGGGCAGCTGTTTTTTGTCCGGGTGCCGGCGGAGGGGGCTGACGCGGACGTGGCCCAGTACCACTTTGGGGGATATATCCTGTTTGGACGGGATTTCAAGGGGCAGACCCGGGAGCAAGTCCAGCAAACCCTCCAAAGCTACCAAGCCAGCTCCAAGATCCCCCTGCTCCTTGGCGTGGATGAGGAAGGGGGCACTGTGGTGCGGGTCAGCGCCAATCCAAACCTTTGTGAGAAACCTTACTATTCCCCCCGTGCCCTGTACGACATGGGAGGGCTTGACGTGGTTGCCGCTGTAGAACAGGATAAGATCGCCACCCTCCAAGGGCTGGGCCTCAACGTGAACTTTGCCCCGGTGTGCGATATCTCCCAGCAGGAGGGGGCGTTTATGTACGGCCGTTCCCTGGGCAGGGACGCGGAAACCACTTCGGAGTACATCCGGAAGATGGTGGGCCTCTACAGTCAGAATTCCATGGGCTGCGTGCTCAAGCATTTCCCCGGTTACGGCAACAATGCGGATACCCATACCGGGATGGCCATAGACGAAAGGCCCTATGAAACTTTCCGGCAACAGGATTTCCAGCCCTTCCAGGCAGGGATCCAGGCGGGGGCAGGGTGCGTGCTGGTGAGCCACAACATCGTCACCTGTGTAGACGGCCAGTACCCGGCCTCGTTATCCTCCCAGTGGCACCAAGTCCTGCGGGAAGAACTGGGGTTTACCGGCTGCGTCATCACCGACGATTTGGTGATGGACGCCATTCGGCAGTATTGCGATGCTTCCAGCGCGGCGGTCCAAGCGGTGAAGGCGGGCAACGACCTGCTTTGCTGCTCCGACTATGAAACCCAGTACCCGGCGGTGCTGGCCGCTGTCCAAAATGGGGAGATCTCCGAGGAACGGATCGATGAGTCTGTCCGCAGGGCCCTTCGCTGGAAAGCCCAGCTGGGGATTTTAGGATGAGCCCCTTTCTGCTTTCTAAAAATTAAAAAACTAAAATGTAACCCCCGGAGAGCGTCAAGGTCGCCGGGGGCTTTTCTATTGTGGGGCACGGCCTTTTTCTCAGTCCCCCTGTTTCCACTGTTGGATCGCCTTTAAAAAGGCTGGCCCAAACCGCTGTAGTTTGGCCTGCCCCACGCCGGGGATCCCCAGCAGCTCCGCCGGGGTGGCGGGCTGGTAAGCCGCCATGGCTTCCAAGGTCGCGTTGGAGAAGATCACGTAGGCGGGGATGTTCTGTTTCCGGGAAAATTCTGAACGCAGCAGCTGCAGCTGCTGGAATAGACCAGGGTCTCCTTTGGGTAGGGCGCCCAGGGCCGCTTTGGCCTTGGGGGCCTCTTCCTGCTGGCGCACCCGCATGGTCACTGGTTCCAGTCCCCGCAGGAGCCTGTCTGCCTGGGGGCCTAGGCTCAAAACCGGATACTCCCCTTGGGACTGTTCCAGATACCCCTGGAGCAGCAGGGTGTTCACCATCTCACGCAAGTGCTCTTCCCGGGTGGCCTGTAGCTTCCCGTACACAGGCAACCTGTCTAGACGCTGGCGGAGCAGCCGTTCGTTTTTGCTGCCCCGCAGCACATCCACCACCATGGTGGTGCCAAAGCGCTCCCCCAGGTACCGCACGCAGGAAACGATCTCCCGGGCCTCCTGGGTGATATCCACTTGGATGAGATCCCCCCGGCAGTTTTGGCAGTTGCCGCATTGGGTGGGGGCGTGCTCCCCAAAGTAGTGGAGGAGGTACTCCCGCAGGCAGCTGGTGGTGTGGCAGTAGCCGGTGATGGCCCGCAGCCGCTGCTCATTAAGCTGGGTCAGTTCTTCCAGGGTGTGTTCGTCAATATACTGGGTTTCGTCCCCGTGGGAAAAGAGGAACCGGTTGAGGCCCACGTCCTGGCCGCTGTATAGTAGGAAGCACTGAGCCGGGCCGCCGTCCCGCCCTGCCCGGCCTGCCTCTTGATAATAGCTTTCCAGGTCCTTGGGCATATTATAATGGATCACGAAACGCACGTTGGGTTTGTCGATCCCCATGCCAAAGGCGTTGGTGGCTACCATTACCTTGGCACGGTCATAGAGGAAGTCCTCCTGGTTCCGCTGGCGCTCCTGGTCGGGGAGCCCAGCGTGGTAACGGGTGGCAGCGACCCCCCTCTCCTGGAGGGCCTGGCAGATATCCTCCACCCCTTTGCGGGTGGCGCAGTAGACCATGCCGCTTTGATCCCGGCGGCTTTCCACAAGCTGGAATACCTCGGCCAGCTTGTCCTTGGGGCGGCGCACCTCAAAGTACAGGTTGGGACGGTCAAAACTGGTGACCGTCACCCAGGGGTCTTGCAATTCCAGCTGGGTGAGGATGTCCTCCCGCACTTTTGGAGTGGCTGTGGCGGTAAAGGCGGAAACCACCGGGCGCTTGGGCAGGCTGGTTACAAATTCCGGGATGGAGAGATAGCTGGGGCGGAAGTCCTGGCCCCATTGGGAGAGGCAGTGGGCTTCGTCCACCGCCACCATGGAGATGGGGGAGTTTTTGGCAAAGTCCAAAAATTCCGGGGCCAAAAGCCGTTCCGGCGCAACGTAGATGATCTTGTACACCCCGGCCCGGGCGTTGCGCAGGGCTGCCCGGTATTGGTTCCAGGTGAGGGAGCTGTTGAGATAGGCCCCCCGCACACCGTTGTGCACCAAGGCCATCACCTGGTCTTTCATCAGGGAGATGAGAGGGGAGACCACCAAGGTGATGCCATCCATCAACAAAGCGGGCACCTGGTAGCACAGGGATTTCCCCGCCCCTGTGGGCAGGACCCCCAAAACGTCCTTGCGGGAAAGGAGGGCGTCGATCAGCTCTTCCTGGCCCGGACGAAAAGAGGGGTAGCCGAAATATTGTTCCAAGATCTGAAATTTCGTTGGCATAGGACGCGTTTTTCCTTTCAAAAAATAACCGTATTCCCCAGTATAGCAGAAAAAAGCGGATCAGGAAAGCTTAGTGTGATTTTTACGACAAAACAAATGCTATATTTATAAATTGATTTTAAATATACTATTTTTTTTAGAAAATTAAGCCAAATTTCTCTTGCGGAGGCTTTCTAATGGTGCTATACTAAAGCCAGAATCAAACTGCCTGGGGCGGGGAAGCCCGCCCCTTTTTTCGATGGGAAGGAGCAATCACTATGGCGAAGAAAACCTGGATGACCCGGGCCGCGGGGGTGCTGCTGCCTGTCAGCAGCTTACCTTCCAAATATGGCGTGGGCACATTTGGCCAGGCTGCCAGGGAATGGGTGGATTTTCTCGCCCGTGCCAAGCAGCGCTACTGGCAAGTTCTGCCCTTGGGGCCCACCAGTTTTGGGGATAGCCCCTACCATAGCTATTCTGCTTTTGCTGGCAACCCGCTTTTTATCGACCTGCAGGAGCTGTGCAACGCAGGGCTTTTGAAAAAAGGCCGCTGCAAGCGCACCCCTTGGGGGGAGGACCCCTCCTATGTGGACTATGATACAGTGCGGGCAGGCAGGGATCAACTGCTGCGGCGCGCGTTCTCTCACTTTCAGCACTTTCGTGTGCTGGAGCGCTTCCGGAAGCGGAACAAATTCTGGGTGGAGGATTACGCCCTCTATATGGCCCTGAAAGAGAAGATGGACGGCCGCCCCTGGCCGGAGTGGGAGGAGGGCCTGAGGCTGCGGGACCCCGAAACCCTGGAGGTGTGGAAAAAGCGCTGCAAAGAGGAGGTGGACTATCATGTGTTTACCCAGTATCTGTTCTTCCAGCAGTGGAGCGACCTGAAAAAATATGCCAATGAAAAGGGCGTGAAGATCATTGGCGACGCCCCCATTTACGTGGCTATGGACAGCGCCGACGTATGGGCCCATCCGGAACTGTTCCAGCTGGATGAGAACAATCTGCCCACGTTGGTGGCAGGCTGCCCGCCGGACGCCTTTTCCGAGGACGGCCAGCTGTGGGGCAACCCTCTTTACAACTGGGACGTGATGAAAGAGGACGGCTATGCCTGGTGGGTGGAGCGCATCCAGGCAAACCTCACCATGTACGATGTGCTGCGCATCGACCACTTCCGGGGCTTGGAAAGCTATTATGCCATCCCCTATGGGGACGCCACTGCCCAAAACGGCCATTGGTGCAAAGGCCCTGGGATGGATTTCATCCGGGCCATCCGGAGCACCGTGGGGGATGCCCCCATCATCGCCGAAGACTTGGGGATGCTCACCCCGGCGGTACACCGGCTGCTGAAGAACAGCGGCTATCCCGGCATGAAGGTGCTGCAATTTGCCTTCAATGCCAGTGAAGAGAGCACCTACCTGCCCCACAACCTGCCTAACCACTGTGTGGTGTACACGGGCACCCACGACAACGACACCACCCGGGGCTGGCTGGATTGCGCCTCTCCGGAGGACCTGGAGTTTGCCATGGAATACCTGGGGCTGGAGGACCTGAAAGAGGGCAACTGGGCATTTATCCGGGCAGCGCTTTCCAGCGTGGCGGACTTGGCCATCGTGCTCTTCCAGGATTACTTGGACTTGGGGTCCGAGGCCCGGATCAACACCCCTTCCACCGTGGGGGGGACCAACTGGCGGTGGCGGATGGCAAAAGACTGCACCACCAAAAAACTTGCCAAGAAAATGGCCCGGCTGGCCACCATTTACGGCCGCGCCCGGGAGTTAGGGGGAAACAGCCATGCGGATGCGTGATGAACTGGAACAGAAGGTGGGCCTGCGTTTTTCCAAAGGCCTGATGGCAGCGGACAACAAGGAGATCTACCTGGCCCTGTTGGAACTTGTCCAGGAAAAGCTGGCAGCGGCCAAGCAGATCCAGGGGGAGAAAAAACTGTACTACATTTCCGCGGAATTCCTGGTGGGCAAACTGCTGTCCAACAACCTGATCAACCTGGGGATCTACGACCAGGTGAAAGAGGCCCTGGCCGAAGCTGGCAAAGACCTGTCCCAAGTGGAAGAGCAGGAAAACGAGCCCTCCCTGGGCAACGGCGGTTTGGGCCGCCTGGCTGCTTGCTATCTGGACTCCGCCGCCACTCTGGGCCTGCCTGGGGACGGCGTGGGGCTTTGCTATCATTTCGGCCTGTTCAAGCAGTATTTCCAAGACCACAAGCAGCAGGAGCGCCCCGATGCCTGGCTTTCTCCCCAAAGCTGGCTGAAGAAAACCGGCGTGCGCTTTCCGGTGCCCTTCCCCCAAGGGGAGGCCACCGCGGTGCTGTACGACCTGTCTGTTTCCGGGTATGAAAATGGCGTCAACAAGCTGCACTTGTTTGATTTGGAAACCGTGGACGAATCCCTTGTGAAAGAGGGCATCGACTTTGACAAGACCGATATCCTCCACAACCTGACCCTGTTCCTCTATCCCGACGACAGCGACCGTGCCGGCAGGCTTTTGCGGGTGTACCAGCAGTACTTCATGGTCAGCGCCGCCGCCCAGCTGATTGTAAAGGAGCTGGAAGAGAAGGGCCACCCCTTGAGGGAGCTGCACAAGTATGCCGTCATCCAGATCAACGACACCCATCCCTCCATGGTGATCCCGGAGCTGGTGCGGCTGCTCACCTCCAAGGGCGTGTCCCTGGATGACGCCATCGATACCGTGAGCAAGACCTGCGCCTATACAAACCACACCATTTTGGCGGAGGCGTTGGAGAAGTGGCCTTTGGACTATCTGGAAGAGGCCGTGCCCGGCTTGGTGCCCATTATCCAGGAACTGGATAAACGGGTGAAGGCCAAGTACCCCGACAAGGCCCTGGCCATCATCGATGAGAACAACTTGGTGCACATGGCCCACATGGATATCCATTACGGGTTCTCGGTCAACGGCGTGGCCAGCCTCCACACGGAGATCCTGGAGAAATCCGAGCTGAAAGCCTTTGCCGAAGCCTACCCGGAAAAGTTCAACAACAAGACAAACGGCATCACCTTCCGCCGCTGGCTGATGCACTGTGACCCGGCCCTTGCCGCCTTCATCACCGAGAAGATCGGCCCCGGCTGGAAAAAAGACGCCAACCAGTTGGAAAAGCTGCTTCCGTTCCGGGATGACGAAGCCACCCTGCGGCAGCTTTTGGAGATCAAGCAGCAGAACAAGCGGGACCTGTGCGCTTACCTGAAAGCTGCCGAAGGGGTGGAGGTGGACGAAAACTCCGTCTTTGACATCCAGATCAAACGCCTCCACGAGTATAAGCGCCAGCAGATGAACGCCCTGTATATTATCTGGAAATACCGGCAGATCAAGGCGGGACACAAGCCCAAGCGGCCCATCACCCTGCTGTTTGGGGCAAAAGCGGCTCCGGCGTATATCATCGCCAAGGACATCATCCACCTGATCCTCTGCCTGCAGGAGATCATCGCCAACGACCCGGAGGTCAGCCCTTGGCTAAAAGTCCACATGGTGGAGAATTACAACATCACCTGGGCCGAGCATTTGATCCCCGCCTGCGACATCTCCGAACAGATCTCCCTTGCCTCCAAAGAGGCCAGCGGCACCGGGAACATGAAGTTCATGCTCAACGGCGCCGTGACCCTGGGCACCATGGACGGCGCCAACGTGGAGATCCACGACCTGGTGGGGGAGGAGAACGTGTATATCTTTGGCCAGTCCAGCGAAACCGTGATGGACCTCTACGCCAAGGCAGCCTATCACCCCTGGGAGTACTACGGCCAGGACGAGGAGATCACCAGCTTGGTGGACTTCATCATCAGCCCCATGGTGATGCGCCTGGGCGACCCGGAGAATTTGGCCCGCCTCTATAAAGACATGACCCGAAAGGATTGGTTCATGGCCCTGTTGGACGTGAAGGAGTATATCCAAGTCAAAGAGCGTGCCCTGGAAGACTACGAGGACCGCTTGGCCTGGGCGAAGAAGATGCTCTGCAACATCGCCAAAGCCGGATATTTCTCCTCCGACCGTTCCGTTGCAGAGTACAACCGGGATATCTGGAAGCTGTGACCGGAGCGGTGGGAGCTTCCCCTAAGTTTGCCTTGACTTACCGCCGTCCCCTGGGATATAATGCAAAGCACAGTGTGCCGGGGCTGTTTTGGCCTTTGGCGCCTTCCCTGGGGGAGTAGTTTGCTGGGAGCGGAAGCTTGCAGCGGCAATGTCAACACGTTGGTCATTTGATCTGGTATTGCCTGAAAAAACGAGACTCATGGAAAATGCCTGTCCGCTCATAGGATAGGGTGTTTTCCGCGAGTCTTTTTTCATGCGCGGAAACACCCCAAAAAACAATTTGGAGGTAGAAAAGATGGGTTTGTTGGAACTGTTCTTGGTGGCTGTTGGCCTTTCCATGGATGCCTTTGCCGTGGTGGTGTGCAAGGGTTTGGCGCTGCGGAAGGTGAACTGGCGGCAGATGGCCTTGGTAGGCTTGTGGTTTGGAGGGTTCCAGGCGCTGATGCCCCTGCTTGGCTATTTTGTCGGCGTGCAGTTTAAAGACCAGATCACCTTTATTGACCACTGGATCGCCTTTGCCCTGCTGGCAGTGATCGGCGGCAATATGGTTCGGGAGTCCTTTTCCAAGGAGGAGGAATGTCCCGATGCGTCCCTCAGCGTCAAGGCCATGCTGCCCATGGCCATTGCCACCAGCATCGACGCCCTGGCCGTGGGGGTCGGTTTCGCCTTTTTGGATGTGAACATCGGCGCCGCGGTGAGCTTTATCGGCGTGATCACCTTCTTGCTTTCCATGGTGGGCGTGAAGGTGGGCAGCCTGTTTGGCGCCAAGTATAAAAGCAAGGCCGAGCTGGCGGGCGGCGTCATTTTGATCCTGTTGGGCCTGAAGATCTTGTTGGAGCATCTGGGTGTGCTGGGATGACCCGGAGACGCGATTATTTGGAGGTGACCCTATGTCCCTGTTTTCTAAGAAAAGAGCGCTTGTGCTGTTTGGCTCCCCGCGAAGCCATGGCATGACACGAAAGCTGTTGGACAGCTTCCTGTCCGGCTTTTATCAGAATAAAGATTGGTCTGTGGAGGAGGTTTCCCTCTACGAGCTTTCCCCCCATCCCTGCACCGGGTGCCGGGCCTGCTCCAAAAAGGAGGGCTGCTCCTTCGGCGACCTGGATGGGCTGGACAAGTCCTTGCGGGCTTGCGACCTGCTGGTGGTGGCCTCTCCCGTATACAACAGCTCCTTCCCGGCTCCCTTGAAAGCGTGGCTGGACCGCACCCAGCGGTACTTTGAAGCCCGCTTTTCCCTAGGGATGCGCCCGCCCATCGAAAAACACCGGGATGCTGTACTGCTGCTCACCATGGGCTCCCAGGAGGGGTTTGCCGTGGAAGTGTGCGCCCATCAGTTGGAGCGGGCCTTTTCCGTGATGAATACCAGCTTGGCGGGCATAGCTCTTTGGCAGGGTACCGACCAGGGGGAGCAGGGTTGGGAAACGGCCGGGCGGCAGGCGGCGGCCTTGGCCAGGCGTGTCTCTGGGGACGGCGCCCTGTCCCTGAGGCAGGTGCGAGAGGCCTCCCCGGAGCTAGAGCGGCTGCAGGCCTTGTACCATTCCGCCTTCCCAGCGAACGAACGCCGTAACTTGGCAAGCTTGCTGCGGGATTCCACCGGCAGCGGGGAAGTCCTTTCCTTGTGGCGGGGGGAGGGGTTTGTGGGGCTGGGCTGCACCCTGCTCACCAGGAAGATGGCCCATCTTATCTACTTTGCCGTAGAGCCTTCTCTGCGGGGAGGAGGGCTTGGTTCCCAGGCGCTGGAGTTGTTCCGGCGCAGATATGCCCCCCGGCCCTTGGCTGTGGACATTGAGGAGCCCTTAGAGGGCACTCCCAACCAGGCCCAGCGCCTGCGGCGGAAAAATTTTTACCTGCGCGGGGGGCTTTTGGAAACCCCCGTGCGTTACCGATGGCGTGGTGAAGCTTACCAGATCCTCTCTACCGGCCCCTTGTCCCCAGAGGACTGGGAGGACTTTTGGGAGGACTTGCGTCAGAAGAACCCTCGGCTGCTGGGATATTGAGCCTGTTTGCGCTGGCGCTTGAAATCCTGCGAAAGATGTGATATGATAGGTCGAAGAAAATCACTAGATTCAGTAAGGCGGTTGAATTATGTCTGGACATTCGAAATGGAATAATATCAAACGGAAAAAAGAAAAAGCCGACGGCGCTAAGGCCAAGGTCTTTACCAAGATCGGCCGTGAGCTGGCTGTGGCTGTAAAAGAGGGCGGCAGCGCCGATCCGGCGGCCAACTCCCGCCTGCGGGACGCCATCGCCAAAGCCAAGGCGGCCAACGTCCCCAATGACAACATCGACCGGATCATCAAAAAGGCTGCCGGCGAAGGCAATAATGACAACTACGAAAACGTCACCTACGAAGGGTATGGCCCCAACGGCGTGGCCGTTATCGTGGAGGCCCTCACCGACAACCGGAACCGCACCGCTGCCGATGTGCGCCACGCTTTTGACAAGTTTGGCGGCAACCTGGGCACCACGGGCTGCGTGTCTTTCATGTTCAATAAGAAGGGCGTGATCGTCATTGAGCGGGAAGGCTTGGACGAGGATACCGTGATGAGCGATGCCCTGGAGGCTGGCGCTTCCGATTTCGCCGCCGATGAAGACGTGTTTGAGATCTCCACCGAGCCCGACGATTTCAGCGGCGTCCGGGAGGATTTGGAGAAGAAGGGGTACGAGTTCGTTTCCGCTGATGTGGAGATGGTCCCCGATACCTATACCAAGATTGACGATGAAGAGGTCATCGTCAAAATGCAGAAGATGCTGGACCTTTTGGAGGACAACGACGATGTGCAGGATGTGTGGCACAACTGGGATGCCCCCGAGGAGGAAGAAGAGGAATAAGTCCGGGACCAATGGTCCTGGGAAAAAAGGCAAATGCCTGTCCAGGGCCGTCGCGGAAGAGTTTCGCGGCGGCCCTTTTGGGGAAACGATTCTTTATTTGGAAAGACCATTTTGGGAAAGGAAGGGACACTATGCGACACCTGATCGACCCGTTGGACTTTACCCGGGAGGAAACCGACCGGCTGCTCACTTTAGCGGAACAGATCCTTGCAAACCCGGCAGACTATGCCCACGCCTGCGACGGGAAAATTTTGGCTACCCTGTTTTACGAGCCCAGTACCCGCACCCGTTTGAGTTTTGAATCCGCTATGATGCGTTTGGGCGGCAAAGTGCTGGGGTTTTCCTCGGCGGGGAGCAGCTCTGCCTCCAAGGGGGAGAGCGTGGCGGACACTATCCGCATGATTTCCGGCTATGCTGATATCGCCGCCATGCGCCACTTTAAAGAGGGTGCTCCCTATGTGGCGGCCCGTTATTCCAAGATCCCCGTGATCAACGCCGGGGACGGCGGCCATCAGCATCCCACCCAGACCCTGACGGATATGCTCACCATCCGGCGGAAACGGGGCTCTATCAGCGGGGTGACCATCGGCCTGTGCGGCGACTTAAAATTCGGCCGCACCGTCCACTCCCTCATCAAGTCCCTGGTGCGCTATGAAGATGTGAATTTCGTCCTGATCTCTCCGGAAGAGCTCCGGGTGCCCAGTTACATCTTAAAAGAGGTCATCAAGCCCTCCGGCCACAGCTGGCGGGAAGTGCGGGACATGGAGGAAGTCATGCCCCAGCTGGATATCCTCTATATGACCCGTGTCCAGCGGGAGCGCTTCTTCAACGAGGAAGATTACGTCCGCTTGAAGGACTCCTACATCCTGACCAAGGAGAAGCTGGACTTGGGCAAGAAAGACCTGGCAGTGCTCCATCCGCTGCCCCGCGTCAATGAGATTGCCCCCGAAGTGGACGACGATCCCCGTGCTATGTACTTTGAGCAGGCCCGGGGCGGCGTGTTTGTCCGCATGGCACTGATCCTCACCCTGCTGGGCCTCGCCCCCGGGGTGCTGGACGCTGAGTAAAAGGAGGGGGAGAATATGCTGAATATCGATAGCATGGAAAACGGCATCGTCATCGACCATATCACCGCCGGCCGAGGGATGCGCATTTACGAACTTTTGGAATTGGACAAGCTGGATACCTGCGTGGCTATCATCAAGAATGCCCGCAGCAGCAAATATGGGAAAAAGGACATCATCAAGATCGAGGGCGTCATGAACATCGACCTGGACGTATTGGGCTTTATTGACGACAACGCCACAGTCTGCACCATTGTCAATGGGAAGCTTGCCAGCAAGACAAAGCCTCCCCTGCCTAAAAAGCTTGTCAATGTGATCTCCTGCAAAAACCCCCGGTGCATCACCTCGGCGGAGAACGTGGACCAGATCTTCACCCTCTGTGATGAAAAGGCCCATCGGTACCGCTGCATCTATTGCGAGCAGGAGTACAAAAAATAAGGAGGCGCCCATGGACATCCGTCTGGAAAAGCCGGAAGAGTACCGGCAGGTGGAAAACCTGGTCCGGGAAGCCTTTTGGAATGTGTATCAGCCGGGCTGCGTGGAGCACTACCTGCTCCACCAGCTGCGGGACGACCCCCGGTTTGTGCCGGAGCTGGACTACGTAGTGGAAGAAGAGGGCAAAGTGGTGGCCCAGATCGCCTACGTCAAAGGGATCTACCGGCCGGACGCAGGGGGCGAGCAGGAGTTGCTTCTGTTCGGCCCTGTGGGGGTGCTTCCAGAGTATCAGGACAAAGGGTACGGCTCGGCATTGATCCGGTTTACCTTGAACCGGGCCAGAGAGCTGGGCTGGCCTGCGGTGGTCATCACCGGAAGCCCTGCCTATTACAGCCGGTTCGGATTTGAGCCTGCCGGGAAGTACGGCATCCACCATGCCATGGTGGACCGGGAAGACCCCTTCCCAGTGTTCCAGATCCAGGTGCTGGACCCCAGCCGTCTGCCGCCTTCCCCGGGCACCTACTGGGACCCTCCCTGCTACGAGCCCTCCCAGGAGGATGTGGAAGCCTTTGACCGGCAGTTTCCAGGGAAGAAAAAAGAGGTACGCCCGGGGCAGCTCCGGGGATAAAAGGAGGTAGCCATGAGAAAACCGTGGGATATCCCAGCCGGCAGCCAGGGCTGTTCCGGTGTGGGAAGGCAGTATGCCCGCCGGGCGCCTAGGGTGTGGTCCAGGGTTTCGGGAGGAAAGCTCTTGCTGGGGATCATCACCCTGCTGAATGTGGCTTTGTCCTTGGCGCTGGCAATCGTCCGGCGGGACGAGCTCCTTCACGCTGTGCGCAGCCAGGACGGGGAAGAGGTGCGGGTGCTCCTCACCGCGAAAAAGCAGACAAAAACCTGAGTTTCGCCCTTGACTTCCCTTTGCCCGTATGGTAAACTGTATAAGCCGCTTATTGTAGGCTGTGGGTGATTTATGCCCATTTCAAGTGAGCTTTGCTCCGCCCAGCAGTAGCGAGATCAACGAAAAGGTAGGAAAAAGTATGTTTGCAGTCATCGAAACCGGCGGTAAGCAGTACAAAGTGCAGTACGGCGACGTCATCTATGTGGAAAAGCTGAACGTGGCGGACAACGACACCGTGGAGTTCCCCGTGGTGGCCGTGTTTGGCGAAGAGGGCACCAAGATCGGCACTCCCTATGTGGAAGGCGCCACAGTCACCGGCAAGGTGGTCAAGAACGGCAAGGCCAAGAAGATCACCGTGTTCACCTACAAGCCCAAGAAGAATTCCAAGCGCAAGATGGGCCATCGTCAGCCCTATACCAAGGTGCAGATCGAGGCCGTGAAGGCGTAAGATGATCCGTATCCAATTTTTGACTCAGCCGGAAGGGAACCTGCAGGGTTTTTTAATGGAAGGCCACGCCGGGTGTGGGGAAGCTGGGCAGGACATTGTTTGTGCCGCTGTTTCCTCCGCCGCATACCTGGTGGCCAACACCCTCACGGAGATCCGCCGTGTGACACCCCTTTCCCTTCGAGTGGGGGAAGGCGAGATGTTTTTCCGGATCGAGCCAAAAGACGAACCCCTTTGCAGGGATCTGCTCCAGGGGTTAAAGCTCCACCTGCAAGGCTTGGAGGAACAGTACCCCCACGCTATCCAGGTGGGATATTTGGAAGTCTGAATCCACATTTCAAAGAAAGGAAGACGAACGTCATGCTGAAAATTAATATCCAGCTTTTCGCCCATAAAAAAGGTATGGGCTCCACTAAGAACGGCCGTGATTCCGAGTCCAAGCGCCTGGGTGTCAAGCGCGCCGATGGTCAGTTCGTGCTGGCCGGCAACATCCTGGTCAAGCAGCGCGGCACCAAGATCCATCCCGGCACCAACGTGGGCCGCGGCTCCGATGATACCCTGTTCGCCCTCATCGACGGCAAGGTGAAGTTCGAGCGCATGGGCGCCGACCGCAAGAAGGTTAGCGTGTACGCCGAGTAAGAAAACAACCACGAAAGGCTTCTTCGGGCACTGCCGGAAGAAGCTTTTTTGTTGAAACGGAAAGGGGCGGGCATATGTTCATCGATTCCGCGAAAATCTATATCAAAGCCGGTGACGGAGGGGACGGGGCCGTGTCCTTCCACCGGGAGAAATACGTGGCGGCCGGCGGGCCCGATGGGGGCGATGGCGGCCGGGGCGGCAGCATTGTGTTCCAGGTGGACGACAACCTGTCCACCCTGGCGGACTTCCGCTACAAGCGGAAATATGTGGCCCAGCGGGGCGAGAACGGCCGGGGCAACCGGTGCTTTGGGAAAAGCGCCCCAGACCTGGTGATCTACGTGCCCCGGGGCACCCTCATCAAGGAAGTGGAAACTGGGCGTTTGCTGGCGGATATGTCCGGGGACGAGCCTCAGGTCATTGCCAAGGGCGGCAAAGGCGGATGGGGCAACTCCCACTTTGCCACCCCCACCCGGCAGGTTCCTCGGTTTGCCAAGCCCGGTACTCCCGGCGAAGAGCTGGAAGTGCAGCTGGAACTGAAGCTTTTGGCGGATGTGGGCCTGGTGGGCTTCCCCAATGTGGGCAAGTCCACCTTGATCTCCGTGGTCAGCCAGGCAAAGCCCAACATCGCCAATTACCATTTTACCACTTTGACCCCGGTGTTGGGTGTGGTGACTATGCCTCAGGGCAAGTCCTTTGTTATGGCGGACATCCCGGGGCTCATTGAGGGCGCCTGGGAGGGCGTGGGCTTGGGCCACCAGTTCCTGCGTCATGTGGAGCGCTGCCGGCTGCTGGTCCATGTGGTGGACGTCTCCGGCAGCGAGGGCCGTGACCCCAAGGAGGATTTTGCCATCATCAACCGGGAGTTGCAGCGCTTCAATCCGGAGCTGGCCCAGCGGCCCATGCTGGTGGCAGGCAACAAGTGCGACTTGGCCACCGAGGAACAGGTGGCCGATTTCGAGAAGTTTGTCACGGAACAGGGGTATGAGTTCTTCCCCATTATGGCGCCCATCCGGGAGGGGGTGGACCCGCTGCTGAACAAGGTGATGGAACGCCTTTCCCAGCTGCCTCCCATCCGCCGGTACGAGGCGGAAGCTCCCGCCCTCCAGCCTGTGGAGGAGCTGAAGCGCGGCCAGGTGGAGGTGCAGAACCACGACGGCGTCTACTTTGTCAAGGCGCCCTGGCTGCTGAAGATCATGAATGCCATCAATTTTGACGATTCTGAATCCCTCCAGTATTTCCAGCGGGTGCTTATCGAAACCGGCGTGATCGACGCGCTGCGGGAAGCCGGCTGCCAAGAAGGGGATACCGTGGACCTGTACGATTTGGAATTTGACTTTGTGGAGTAAGGGGCGCTTTCTTTGGATACACTTTTGCAAGAGGGGCAGACGCCCCAAAGCCTCAGCCCGTTGACCCTGGCCTTTGTGGGGGATGGGGTGTATGAGCTGCTGGTGCGGGAACATCTGGTGGCCCAGGGCAACTGCCCGGTGCGCAAGCTCCACAGCCGCAAGGTGGAGCTGGTGCGGTGCCAAGCCCAGGCCAAAGCCCTGGAATCCCTGTGGCTGGTGCTTTCAGAGGAAGAGCGGGATGTGGCCCTGCGGGGGCGCAATGCCCATGTGGGCCACGCGCCCAAAAACGCAGCTGTGGCGGACTATCACGGGGCCACGGCCCTGGAAGCCCTGTTCGGGTACCTGTATTTGGCAGGAAGAGGGGAGCGCCTGCGGGAATTGTTTGCCCAGGTCATTGAAGTGTTGAGCCAAAACCAAGCCCTTTGAGAAAGGCGGTGTCCCTATGGTTGGACAGAAAGCAAAGACGGCGTTTTTGGACCTGTTGTTTATGGTGCTGGGGTCGGCTGTGTACGCGGTGGAGGTCAATGCTTTTACCGCGCCCAACAACATTGCTGCCGGCGGCATCACCGGTATCTGCACCATGCTGAATTACCTGTTTTCCACCCCCATCGGTTTGGCCTCGTTCCTCATCAACATCCCCATTGTGCTTTGGGCGGTGGTGGAGATCGGCTATAAGCTGGTGGCGAAAACGGTCACGGCCATTGTCCTCATCTCCCTGATGATCGACTTGTTTTCCCGCTTTGTCCCCGCCTACCAGGGGGACCCCATCTTGGTGGCGTTGTTTGCCGGGGTGCTGGAAGGGGTCGGCCTTTCGCTGATCTTTGTCCGGGGCGCCACCACCGGCGGCAGCGACTTGGTGGCCCGGCTGTTGGGCAGGCGGCTGCCCCACCTGTCCATGGGCAAGCTGATGCTGGCTGTGGACGGTGCGGTGGTGGCTGTTTCGGCCTTTGTGTATGGCAGTGTGGAAAACGCCATGTATGCCTGCATTGTCATTTTTGTTTCCACCCGGCTGATTGACGCCATCCTCTATGGCTTCGACGCCGGGACAGGGAAGCTGTTCTATGTCATGTCCCCCAAGGTACGCCAGATGGGGAACCGCGTGATCCAGGAGCTGGAGCGCACCGTCACCTATTTGGACTCCCACGGCGGCTACACCGATGAGCCAGGGGAAACCATGCTGTGTGTGGTGCGCCGGTTCGAGGTGTACCAGCTCCAGCGGATCATCCGGGAAGAGGACAACGACGCCTTTGTCATTGTGGGAGAGGCGGGCCAAGTAACCGGCGAAGGGTTCCGTTCCATGCATCCTGATGACAAGTCTGTGAAAGAGCTTGTTAAAGGGCTCCGCCGGGGCCAACGGCACACCCCTGCCCAGTGAACGGGAAAGCGCCCCCCACCGGGCAGTGGAGGGCGCTTTCCCATGGGCCGCGTCAGTTTTGGCCGTTGTTGTGATGGCGGCAGGCTTTGCCGTCCATTTCGGGATTCTGATACTGGCTCTTGCCGCCGCGGTCAGGGATCTCCTGCCGGAGGTTCTGGTTCTCCGGCTGGGACTGCTGGTTTTGGCGGTTTTCAAAAGATTTCTGTTTCTGTTTGTTGTTCATGATGCTTTCGCCCCTTTCCGACCTTAGTGTGTGAGGTTGAGAGGCGTTCATCCAGGGGAAAATTTGGAAAAGGAGGCATTTTATGGAATTGCCCAGCGCCTTTTTGAGCGGGATGCGAACCCTTTTAGGGGAGGAATACCCCTCTTTTTTAGAGTGCTGGCAGGGTACGGCTCACCGGGGCTTGCGCCGCAACCCGCTAAAGTGCGGGGAGGCCCAGCTGTGGGAAGCGCTGCCCTTCCCCATAGAGCCTACGGCGTTTTCCCCCCTGAGCTACCGCTTTAACGGGGGGGAAGAAGGGGTGGGCCGCCTGCCTGCCCATCACGCTGGCCTGTTCTACGTCCAGGAACCCTCCGCCTGTTCCGCTGTGACAGCGTTGGATCCCCAACCCGGAGAGCGGGTGCTGGACTTGTGTGCTGCGCCGGGGGGGAAGTCCACCCAGATCGCGGGGCTTCTGGGCGGGGAAGGGCTGCTGTGGAGCAACGAGATCGTCAAGAGCCGGGCGCAGATCCTCCTGTCCAATGTAGAGCGTTTGGGTGTGCGCAACGCCGTGGTGTCCTCCTGCCATCCCCAGCGGCTGTGCGAAGGGCTTCAGGGCTTTTTTGACCGGGTGTTGGTAGACGCCCCCTGTTCCGGGGAGGGAATGTTCCGCCGGGACCCGGCAGCCGTTTCCCAGTGGACGCCGGAAAGCCCGGCCGCCTGTGCCCAGCGCCAGCGCGCCATTTTGGATTCCGCGGCCCTGGCGGTAAAAGAAGGGGGCGTGCTCACATATTCCACCTGTACCTTTGCCAAAGAGGAAAACGAGGACAATGTGGAGTGGTTCTTGGCAGCCCATCCGGAGTTTGAGCTGGTGCCGCTGGACCTGCCCTTTGGCCGCCCCGGGGTAAACGGGCTGCCTGTGCGCCGCATCTACCCCATGGATGGCGGGGAGGGCCATTTTGTGGCAAAGTTCCGCCGAGTGAGGGGGAACCCCTGCTATGCGGGAAGTTTTGTGGGGACCCTTCCTCCTCGGGAGGTAGGGGAAGCCCGGCAGCTTTTCGAAGAGCTGTTCACGGTGCCCTTCCCGGAGGAAGTGGCCCGTTTCGGGGACCGCCTGTTCCTGCTGCCTCCGGGGCTGCCGGAGCTTTCCGGGCTGGGAGTGCTTCGGGCCGGGGTGGAATTTGCCCGGCAAAAGGGCCGGCGGCTGGAGCCCTCTCACGCGGTGTTCCAATCGGCCCGCAAAGAGGAGTGCCGCCAGAGCATGGATCTCCCTTGGGACGCACCGGCCCTTGCGGCGTTCCTCCACGGAGAGGAGATCGACTGCGATGGGAAAGGATACGTCGCGGTTTGTGCCGGCGGCGTGCCTACGGGATTTGGCAAAGCTTCCGGCGGCAGGCTGAAAAACCACTATCCCAAAGGCTTGAGAAATCTGTAAAGAGAAAAGGCGTCCACCTGCCAGCAGGGTAGATGCCTTTCGTGTTTTCGGAAAATTTTACGTGTTAGCGCGTTGCCCTCCCCACGTCCTTCAGCCCTGGCAGTGCCAGTAAGACGCCTGCCAGTACCAAGGCAGGATCTGGGACGGAAACAGAGTCCAGGAAAATGTCTACAACAGCCAAGCCCAGGGCTGTAGCCAGTGTGTCCAAAAAGAGGTACCCCAGGCGCGCGCCCCAGCGGGGGAGCCTTCCTAAGGAGCAGAGGGCGTTCGGCAGGGCCTTTGCCGCCAAGGAAAGGGGGATGGAAAGGACGCTGCCCCAGAAGAAGAAAACAACAATGTCCCACAGGCTTGTATAGCGGAAACCCAGGGGTACCATAAATATGGCGCACACCAGGCCGCACACCGCTGCCACCAGGAACGTGGCCGCGATCAAGATACCTGCGCAGATGAGAATGTCTTTCCATTGTTTTTGTCCCTTCATGCCTTCGTTCCCTTCTTCTTTTAAAATCCAATTTTGAGAAGTCTTTCTGTGTAATCCCTGCCGCAAGGTGTGGGGGAGGGCAGGCTGAGGCCGTACAGGTCGTCCGCGTGGGCTTCCAGCTCAAAAAGGGAGAGCGCTTTCCCGCCAAGGCGCTGGAAATCCCCCGGCCGGATGGCGACAGGCAGTGTAGGCCGTGCCTGTTTCAAGATCCGCTGGCCTGTGGGGGTCATCCCCAGTACCCGCAAGTAGCAAGGCAGTTCCGGCAGGTTCCTGGAAAGCCCCAGGAACGCCGCCATGGTCAGCCGGCGGATCCGCGCCAGGGGATACCGTTTGGATTTCACCAAGTCCCAAAACTCCTCCAGACCCCCAGCCTGCCGGGCAGCCTTGTGAAGCCGGTATTCCAGCCCTTCGCTGACGTCGGGGAGCATGGCAAAGCCCTCCACGGCCAGGGAGCGGAGTTTGCACAAAATGGCCCGTTCCAGCCGTCCCATTGAGGCGGGGCACTGCCCTTTTTCCAAAAGCGCCTGCCAAACCGCCAGTGTGGTTTCCGGCAGGCGTCCCGTCAAGTCAGTCCCTTGTACAAGCAATTCCCGGGCGTGGCTGGCGGACAGGAGCACCCCCTTGCGGTCTGGTATATCGTGGCCTGCCCCCAGCCGGGGGAATACCTCTACGCCCATGCCGCCGCCTTGTCTGCGCAGAGCCTTTATATATTCCACCCCCAAAATGCAATTGGGACGCGCCAACAGGGAGGCAGTTTCCTCTCCAATCAGCTGTGCCGCCGCCTGTTGACGCCGCTGGGCAAAGGAGAGGGTGGGATCGGTGGCCTCCAGAGCTTGGGGGAAGGCAGGGGAGTCCAATAGGGTTGCAAGGTCCCACAGGGCTTTAAGGTCCTCCGCCTCGCTGCCAAATAAAAGGGTGTCCACTGTTCCCAGGGAGCGGGCTAGGGCAACACCTCCTGTGGCAAAGCGCTCTGCGCCAGCCATCGCCCAGGGGAGGGGTAGTTCCAGCACCAGGTCGGCCCCGGAGGAGAGGGCCAGGCGGGTGCGCGCCCATTTGTCCAGGACCGCCGGTTCCCCTCGCTGGACGTAGTTGCCGGAAAGGATGCACACTAAGCCGTCAAAACGGGATTTGGCGTGGGAAAATAGGGCTTGATGGCCGCTGTGAAGGGGGTTGAGCTCACAAATAATGGCGGAAATTTTCATTTCTCCTGCATTTTCCTCCGAAACTCTTGAATTTGACTGAGAAATGTTCTAAAATGGAACTGCATCCGTATTTTGTACTTATTTTACAGGAACAGCCCGCAGAATACAAGGGCTGGGGAAAACAAACTTTTGGAAAACGTCCCTCAAGGCATCCGGCGCGTTTTGAGGCGCTTTGTCCTGCCGGGATGGTTACCAATAGGAACAGATTTGGAAAGGAAAGATCAGGAACATGAAAATTCTCGTCATCAACGCGGGCAGTTCTTCTCTGAAGTACCAGCTCATTGACATGGACAACGAACAGATGGTGTGCAAAGGCAACTGCGAGCGCATTGGTATGCCCGGGGGCATCTTCACCCACAAGACCGCCGACGGCCGTGAGTTGCAGAAAAACGTGAATATGCTGGACCATGCCGCTGCCTTTATGCAGGTGAAAAACGCCCTGATCGACGAGGAATATGGTGTCATCAAGAACCTGGATGAAGTCTCCGCTGTGGGCCACCGCATTGTGCAGGGCGGCTCCCTGTTCCACGAGTCTGTGCTGGTGGATGAAAAGGTCATCGAGGACATTGAAAGCCTGATCCCCCTGGCACCTCTGCACAACAAGGCCCATGTGCAGGGTATCCGCGCCTGCCGGGAAGTTTTCGGCGAGCAGGTCCCTGAAGTGGTGGTGTTCGACACCTCTTTCCACGCCACCATGCCCCCCAAGGCCTATATGTTCAACGTCCCTTACGAGTATTATGAGAAGTACGCTGTCCGCCGCTATGGCTTCCACGGCACTTCCCACCGGTACGTGAGCCACCGCTGCGCCCAGCTGATGGGTAAGGATATCAAGGACCTGAAGCTCATCACCTGCCATCTGGGCAACGGTTCCTCCATCACCGCCATCGACGGCGGCAAGGTCATTGACACCAGCATGGGCCTCACCCCTCTGGACGGCTTCATGATGGGCAGCCGTACCGGTACCCTGGATCCCTCCGTGGTCACCTTCATCATGGAGAAGGAGCACCTGACCCCCTCCGAGATGGATCAGATTTTGAATAAGAAGTCCGGCCTGCTGGGTATTTCCGGTGTTTCCAGCGACGACCGGGACGTGACCAAAGCCGCCGCGGAAGGCAACGAGCGCGCCCAGCTGGCCCACGACATTTTGGAATATCAGATCTCCAAGTTCATCGGCGGCTACTTGGTGGCCCTGGGAGGCTGCGACGCCATCGTCTTTACCGCTGGTGTGGGCGAGAATCAGGCCCACCACCGTGAGGTAGTCTGCGAATATTTGTCCTTCCTGGGCGTAAAGCTGGATCCTGCCCTCAATGCGGAGATGGTCCGCGGCAAGGAAGGCAAGATCTCCACTCCCGATTCCTCCATGGAAGTGTATGTCATCCCCACCAACGAGGAATTGGTCATTGCCCGGGATACCAAAGCCCTGGTGGAGAAAGCGTAAGCAGGAAAAACATAGGTTTCTAAGAGGCTGCTGGCATTGCCCAGCGGCCTCTTTTTGTCTGGGTTTTCCTGCGGTAAAGTGGAAATGTTCGGCAAAAGGTTGCAATTTTGTAATATTTTCGCTATAATAAACGTTGTATTTTAAAAAACCAGGCATACAGCCTTTGTGATTGTGGGAGGTCCAACGTGGGAAAAACGGGAAAAAGAAACATCGCCGCATGGATGGCGCTGCTATTGGCGCTGCTGCTGATCTTGCCCGCACCAGGAGTGCTGGCCGCTCAAACTCCTGCTTCTTCCGGGACAGTTTCCGAAGTGGAACCGGCCCTGGAGGAGAGCTCTTCCCAGGCGGAAGAAGAGTCCATATCCACAGAAACCCCAGAGCCTTCTTCCGAGCCTTCGGAGGAGGGCAGCCAGACACCTTCCGAAGAAACTTCTTCCTCCCAGCTTTCAGAGGAGAGCCAGCTGGAGGAGCCTTCCCAGCCTGTGGAAGGGGAATCTTTGGAGGAAACCCAGGAGGAACCCTTTGGCGCCAACGCTTTGCTGAAAGTGGGTGGGCACGATGCATATATGTCCGGCGAGGAAGGCGCCCTCTTTTTCCCGGACCGGGCTATGACCCGGGCGGAAATGGCGCAAGTCCTGTACAACTTGCTGGTGTCCTATCCGACTGTTTCGGAAAATTATTTCAGCGATGTAAGCACCGGCGCCTGGTACGCCAAAGCGGTGAATACCCTGGTGTACCTGGATGTCCTCAGCGGCTATGAAGACGGTACTTACCAACCCAACAACCAGGTGACCCGCGCGGAATTTGTCACGGCTGTGTGCAAGTGTTTTGGGCTGACCAGCGGTGCTTCCAACAGCTTTTCCGACGTGGGCAGCCACTGGGCGGTGGGGTACATCAACGCGGCTGTGGGCAAGGGATGGATCTCCGGCTTTGAGGACAATACCTTCCGGCCGGATGCCAACATTACCCGGGCCCAAGTGACCCCCATTTTGAATAAAGCCCTGGAGCGCACCGGCGACGGATTTGCTTCCGATGCCGGTACCCAGGAGTTTGTGGATGTGCCCTCCGGCCATTGGGCCTATGAGCATATCGCGGAAGCGGCCGACCCAGTTTCTGCCCCTGTGGAAGTGGGCTGCATTGTGCAGGTCACCGCGGACGGCGGCTTGAACCTGCGCTCCAGCCCGGATTCCAGCCAGAGTGGCAATATTATCGGCGGCGTGCCCAAGGGCTCCCAGCTCACCGTGCTGAAGGTGGAGAGCAACGGCTGGCTGCAAGTGCGTACCGGCAGCGGCTTGGTGGGGTATGTCAGCGGCGAGTATGTCACCGTGGTTTCCGGTCCTTCGGAAGACCCCGAGGAGCCGGAAGACCCCGATCCCTCCGGTTTCCAGGTGGGCCAGCAGGTGAAGGTCACCGCGGACAACGGTTTGAACCTGCGTTCCGGCCCGGGAACCACCTACGATGCGGTCACCACCCTGGCCACAGGCGCCCTGTTGACCATCACCTCCATTGAAAGCAATGGGTGGCTGGGCGTAAAGACCCAGGGTGGCGTTACAGGCTATGTCCACCCGGACTATGTGGTGGTTTACGATGGTGGTAATGAGGACCCGGGCGTTGCCAGCGGAGCCAAGCTCAGCTCCAGCAGCTTGAGCCTTGCCCAGTACCAGAGCGTCCGTTTGGATGGCTCTGTCAGTGAGAATATCAGCGCCATGAAGTGGCAGAGCAGCGATCCCAGCGTTGCCTATGTGGCCTATACCATCCCCTATGGCAGCACGACCCAGATGGCCATGATCTACGGCGCCAAGCCTGGCACGGCCACCATCACCTTTACCGACGGGCAAAATACCTCAGCTACCTGTACCGTCACGGTGCAGTCACCCCAGGCGGTGCGCTTTGCCTATGCCGGGGGGAACATCGTGGGCTTGGGCCAGACGTTCAACCTGACGGCCATCACCGACACCGGTAAAGCGGCTGTGCATTTTGAGATCACCAGCGGCCCTGCCACTGGTGGTTGGACCACCCAAACCTATACAACAGAGAGCCATGTGTCCAGCTATGGCCTACCCACCAACACCGTGCGGGTCTTCACTTACCCGGTGGCGTTCCAGGCGGCGGGCACTTACACGATCCGGGCCACCTCCAGTACCAGTTCTGGTGGCTCTATGTCTTCAGATTCCTATGAGTTTACCGTGCAGGTGACTTCCAGCGCGGTGTCCTCCACCACCGCCACAAATGACACCCGGCGGGCCAGCGGGGAGATCATCAAGATCCTGGCAAACTTTGAAGGGTTTCTCCCTGAGATCGAGGATGACAAGTTGGCTCCTGGCAACCCCACTGTGGGGCATGGATACGTGGTAGGCAAGCATATCCCCTTCTACAACAATCTCACGTCCGGAGAGGCCTATGCCCATCTTGTGAGCACGGTGAATAAGGGGAGCTATGCCTCTGCTGTGGAGAGTTTCCGCCAGCGTTACAACATAAAAATGAGCCAGGCCCAGTTTGACGCCCTGACCAGTTTTGTGTACAACTGCGGCCCTGGGACGCTGAGCGAAAATTATGGGTTCTGCCGTGCCATACTCAATGCGGTAGACCCCACCGGGATTTCCGAGAGCAGACCGGTAACAGGCGTTCTGAATGTGTCGGATGGGATCCTGTATCAGTCGGCTTCCACCAGCAAAAAGGTAGGCACCGTGGCGCTCAACACGAAAGTGACGGTGGATAGTTACCAAGCCGCCCGCACTTCCACCCAGCAGGAGGTGTGGTACCATGTGACCACCTCCGACGGCAAAGTGGGCTGGATGCCTGCCGGCTATGTCCAGCTGCAGGACGGCCGTGCCCATGACCTTTCCTGGGCGGATTCCACCGTGGTAGCAAATAATATCCTCCAGTGGAACTCTGCCAACGGCGTGGTGTATCCTGGACTGGTGTACCGCCGCTTGGCCGAGTGCAAGGTGTTCTTCTTTGGCAACTATGGGGAGGCCAACAACGGCCTGGGTACTTGGTATGTAAACACCTATCACTTCAACTTCCCGGACAATATCCAGCAGTATAACAGCGACAACAAATAAAGCAGTAAGAAACCGCCCTTCCCCAGTGGGGAGGGCGGCTTTCTGCGCCTATTTTTTCAGCCAGTATTTCCGGTCCAACGTCCGGTATTGGACGGCTTCCGCCACATGGGAAGTGTCGATCTGGTCGCTGCCATCCAGGTCGGCAATGGTGCGGGCCACCTTTACCACCCGGCCATAGGTGCGGGCGGAGAACCCAAAGCGCTCGAAGGCCCGTTGCAGCAGTTGGGACGCCGCTTGGGTGGTGGGGCACATCTCTTGGAGTTCCCCAGCGGGGATATCCGCGTTGCAGTGGTACGGCTTGCCTTCAAACCGCTGGCGCTGCCGTTCCCTGGCGGCGTTGACCCGCTCCCGGATGGCAGCGGAAGGCTCCTCCTGTTTTGTGGAGGAAAGTTCTTTAAACGGTACGGCTGGCACCTCAATGTGCAGGTCGATCCGGTCCAGCAAAGGGCCGGAAACCTTTCCCAAGTACCGTTCTACCGCGTGGGGATGGCACAGGCAGGGATGGGTGGGATGGCCAAAGTAGCCGCAAGGGCAGGGGTTCATGGCTGCCACCAGCATGAACCGGCACGGGTACGAGGTGCTCCCTCCCACCCGGGAGATGGTCACCCGGCCGTCTTCCATGGGCTGGCGCAGCACTTCCATAGAGGCCCGGGAGAACTCCGGCAGCTCGTCTAAAAAGAGCACCCCGTTGTGGGCCAAGGAGATTTCCCCCGGCTGGGGGGACGGCCCACCTCCTGCCAGCCCGGCGGTGGAAATGGTGTGGTGGGGGGAACGGAAAGGCCGGGTGCGGATCAGGGAAACCCCCTGGGGGAGTTTCCCCCGGATGGAGTGGATCTTGGTGGTTTCCAAAGACTCCTCAAAACTCATCTCCGGCAGGATGGAGGGCAGGCGTTTGGCCAGCATACTTTTCCCGGATCCCGGCGGCCCGATCAGCAGCACGTTGTGGCTGCCGCTGGCAGCGATCTCCAAGGCGCGTTTCGCCTCTGGCTGGCCCTTTACATCGGAAAAGTCCAGCGGTTCCTGGCCAGACGCTTCCCCGTATTGAGGCACAGCGGGGACAAGTTCCAGCTTGCCGCGCAGATGGTCGTACAGCTGCGTCACATCCCGGACGCCGTACACGTCCAGCCCCTGGATCACAGCGCCTTCCCCGGCGTTTTCCTGAGGAACATACAGCCGTTTGAACCCGGCTTCTTTGGCTTTGTCAGCCATGGGCAGCACGCCCCGTACCGGACGGATTTTCCCCGAGAGGGAAAGCTCCCCCAGAAAGATGGCGTCGTCGGTGGGGCAGCGCAGTTGCTGAGATGCCTTTAAAAGGGAGACCAGCAGGGGCAGGTCGTAGATAGGTCCCTCCTTTTTCTTGTCAGCGGGGGCCAGGTTCATGGTGATGCGGCTGACCGGGAACTCGAACCCGCAGTTTTTCATGGCGGCCCGTACCCGGTCCCGGGATTCCTTCACGGCGGCATCGGGCAAGCCAACCAATTCAAAGGCCGGAAGCCCCTGGGAAAGGTCTGCTTCCACCTCCACCGGGAATGCCTCCATGCCATATAGGCCCATGCTGTAGGTTTTCTCAACCATGCATCTCGCCATCCTTCCTAAAAATCCGCTTGATTTCTTCTGAATTGTACCATAAAATTACGAGAATCACAACGCGCTGTAATAAAAACTTACGATAATCAGGAGAAAAACAAAATCTTGACGGATTACCCCCTTTTGGATTATCATAGGGGAAAGAAATGGGGAAGGGATGCGGGATGGACTTTCAAAACCAAAGCGACGCCCAGCTGGCTGCCCTGGTGCGCCAGGGCCAGGGGGAAGCGTTTGCCGAGTTGAGCGCCCGGTACCTGGGCCTCATCCGGGACAAGGCCCGCCAGTTTGAAAGCGGCTTTGCCCCAGAGAAGGAAGACCTGTGGCAAGAAGGCTTGTTGGGCCTGTATGCCGCCGCTGTTTCCTACCGGGAGGAGGGGGCTGCTTTTTCCACGTACGCGGCGGTTTGTGTGCAAAACAGGATGACCAGCGCTGCCCGGAAACATTCCAGCAGCAGAAACCGCCCCTTAAACGAGTCCGTTCCCTTGGAAGCCGCGGGGGAGGCCGCCTCCCATCAGGGGCCGGAATCCCTGGTGGAGCTGCGGGAAGATTTCCAGGCATTTTGTAAAAAGATGAATGTGTCCCTGTCCCCATTGGAGCGCCGGGTGCTGGCCCTGTATTTAAGTGGATGCAGCCGGGGGGAGGCTGCCCAGAGGGTGGGGGTGCCTTTGCGCTCTTACGACAACGCCCTGCACCGGGTGCGTGCCAAGCTGAAAAAATTTTGACCGTTATGCCCTGCTGCGCAAGCGGTGGACCCACCGGAGCGGTGCAACTCCCTCCAGGGCTTGATTATTTCAGAAAAGACAAAGCGAGGTAAGAACCATGTACGAAGACAAAACACTGGTCTGTAAGGAATGCGGCAAAGAATTTGTATTCACCGCTGGAGAGCAGGAATTTTACGCCGAAAGGGGATTCCAAAATGAGCCCCAGCGATGCCGTGACTGCCGCCAGGCCCGGAAGAACGCCAGCCATCCCCAGCGGGAGCTGTACACCGCCGTGTGCGCGGCCTGCGGCAAAGAGGCCAAAGTGCCCTTCCAACCCCGGGATGACCGCCCGGTCTATTGCAGCGAGTGCTTTGCGCGCATGAAGGAAGAGCGGGATTAAAACGCAGTTTTAACGATGAACAGCGCCCATGGAAGAAAAAGGGCGCTGTTTTTTTGTTAAATTGCTGTTGCGGAGCTGGACAAAGGGTATTATAATACTATTAACAAAAAAGAGAACAAGGAGGAATCTTCCAATGGCTTCCATTACCAAAGATACCATCATCGGTGAGATTTTAGATTTAGACCAGACCACGGCTCCCTTCTTTTTGGAGATGGGGATGCATTGCCTGGGTTGTCCTTCCTCCCGCGGGGAAACAGTGGAGCAGGCTTGTGCTGTTCACGGCGTCAATGCGGATGAATTGGTCGCCAAGCTCAACGAGCACTTGAAGAACAAGTAAAACCATCACTGCTGCCGCGCGACATCACCTGCCGGGCGGCAGCGCTGCATCCGGAGAGCTTTTTATGCGACCACTGTTTCAACTGGGCCCGCGGCTGGCCCTCTGCGCTTCCCTGGTACGGGAAGGCAGTACCTTGTGCGACGTGGGCACCGATCACGGATACTTGCCCATCTGGCTTTTAAAAACGGGGAAGATCCCCCAAGCCCTGGCCTGTGACATCCATCCCGGCCCCTTGGAGGCCGCCCGCCGGGATGGGGCGAAATACGGCGTGGGGGAGGGGCTTTCCTTCCGGCTGTCCGATGGTTTGGAAACTGTTTCCCCAGAGGAGGCGGAGGACATCGCCATCGCCGGGATGGGCGGGGAGCTGATCCTGCGCATCATCACCCGGGCCCCCTGGCTGCGGGATCCCCAAAAACGGCTGATCCTCCAGCCCATGAGTTCCGTACCGGAACTGCGTTTGGGCCTGCGGGATCTGGGCTTTGCCGTCCTCCAGGAGGAGGCGGTGGAGGATGGGGGCAAAGTGTACTCTGCCTTTTCCGCCCAGTACCGGGGAATTCCTGTGGAAACCGGCCCCTTGTACCCCTATTTGGGGAACCTCCGGCCTGGAGCCCCTCAGGTGGAGGCATATGCCCAAAAAGCATTGCGGGTTTTGATGGCCCAGCGGAAGGGTGCCCTCCACACCGGGGATGAGGACCGGGCAGCTTTTTTGGAGGGGCTGATCCGGCAAATACAAGAAGTGTACCTGCCCCACACATGAGGGGCGCTCCTTGGGGACGAATAGGTGCGGTCCTGAATTCCCACTGTGAAAAGGAGAACCTTATGGCGAGAGTTTGCGACATTTACGATATCATCAACGCGGTGGCGCCCTTTCCCACTGCCTTGGATTTTGACAACGTGGGCCTGCTGGTTGGGGACGGCAATGCGGTGGTGACCCGGGCACTGCTGGCCCTGGACATCACTCCCAACGTGGTGGCCGAAGCGGCCTCCATGAACGCCAACCTGATCGTTTCCCACCATCCGGTGATCTTCCACCCGGTGAAATCCCTGGGGCCCCAAGACGTGCCCTATCAGTTGGCCAGCCGGGGCATTGCCGCCTTGTGCTGCCACACCAACTTGGACCTGTCCCCGGTGTGCGGGGTCAACGTAGCCCTGGGCAGCAAACTGGGGCTGCGAAACCTGCGGCGGGAAGACGTGTTCGGCGAGGACAGCGTCCTCTATTCCGGGGACCTGGAGGAGCCCCTGGATGCCGAGGCTTTTGCGGCCCTAGTAAAGGAAAAACTCTCTGCCCCGGCAGTGAAGTTTGTCCCCGGGGACCGGCCGGTGCAGAAGGTGTTCCTGTGCAGCGGCGCCGGTGGGGAGTATGTCCACCAGGCGGCTTGCCGTGGGGCAGACGCCTACCTCACCGGGGAGATCAAGCACCATGAGGAGCTGGAGGCCGCCTATTCCAGGCTTACCTGCGTGGCGGCGGGCCACTATTATACGGAGAAGGTATTCGCGGAATTTTTGGCCTCTTACCTGCGGAAGCGGGTGCCGGATACGGCGTTCCTCTTGTCGCAGGTCGAGACGGCTCCCATGCGGGTGCTGTAAACAGGCATATTACCAGAAAGGACTTACATATCTATGGCATTGGACGGCGCATTTCTGCGGCACATCAAACAGGAGCTGGAAGAGAAGCTCTTAGGGGCCCGGGTGGATAAGATCCACCAGCCCAACCGGGAGGAGGTCCTGGTGGCTTTCCGCACAAGGGAGGCCGCGTATAAGGTGCTGTTTTCCGCCAGGGCCAATTCGGCCCGGGTGCACTTCACCGCCATCCCCCTGGAAAACCCCAAGCAGCCGCCCATGCTGTGTATGCTGCTGCGTAAGAAGCTGCAAGGGGCCAAGCTGGTAGCTATCCGCCAGCCGGAGCTGGAACGGCTGCTCCATTTCGACTTTGACTGTATCAATGAACTGGGCGACCACGTCACCCTGACCCTCACCATGGAGATCATGGGCCGCTACAGCAATATCATCCTGACGGACGAAGAGGGGAAGATCGTGGACGCTTTAAAGCGGGTGGACGCGGAAATGTCCTCCCAGCGGCTGGTGCTGCCGGGGCTTTCTTACCACCTGCCCCCACCCCAAAATAAACTTTGCCCCCTGGCCACCTCCTCCCAGCAGGTGGTGGAGGCCCTGAATGCCCTTCCCAAGGACATGGAGCTCTCCAAAGGGTATCTGGCGGTGCTCCAAGGCGTGTCTCCCATTGTCTGCCGGGAGTTGGCGCATCAGGTGGGCCGCGGACGGGAGCTTACGGTGAAAACCATGGATGAGGAGCAGGTTTTCCGGGCAGGTTTCTTCTACCAGCAGATGCGGGACACCGTGGAGGCCGTTTCCGGCAAGCCCTTCATAGCGGTCAGCCCCCAGGGAAAGCCCATGGATTTCTCCTTCCTGGAGATCCACCAGTACGGCACGGCTGCCGTGGTGAAGGAGGCCGAAAGCTTTTCCCAGCTGCTGGACGAGTTTTACCGGGAGCGGGACAAGCAGGAGCGGATGCGGGTCCGGGAGCAGGACCTGTTGAAGCTGCTGTCCACCCATTCCGAGCGGCTTTCCCGGAAGATCAATGCCCAGCGGGGGGAGCTGGAACAGTGTGCCGGCCGGGACGGCCTTCGTGTGGCGGGTGACTTGATCAGCGCCCAGATGTACCAGATGGAAAAAGGCGCTGAAAGTGTGGAGCTTCCAGACTTTTACCAAGAGGGGAGCCCTCTGGTGCACATCAAGCTGGACCCGGCCCTGACCCCCTCCCAAAACGCCCAGAAGTACTATAAGGAATACCGCAAAGCCAAAACCGCCGAGGAGAAGCTCACCGAGCAGATCGAGTTGGCCGGCAAGGAGCTGGAATACTTGGAAAGCGTGCTGGATGCCTTGGCCCGGGCTGAAACGGAGCGTGACCTTGCGGAGATCCGGGCGGAACTGCAAGAGCAGGGGTACCTGCGGAAGCTCCGCAGCAAGAAGGAGAAGCCTGCCGCAGTCAGCGCCCCCATGAAGTTTACCACTTCCGATGGGTTTACGGTGCTGGTGGGCCGGAACAACCGGCAAAACGACAGGCTGACCTTAAAGACTGCCAATAACAATGACATTTGGTTCCACACAAAAAACATCCCAGGTTCTCACACCGTACTGGTCACCCAAGGGCGGGAGCCCACGGAAACGGCCATGGAAGAGGCGGCCCTGCTGGCTGCCCAGCATAGCCGGGCCAAGGATTCTTCCCAAGTGCCGGTGGACTATACCCAGATCCGCTATGTGAGCAAGCCCCAGGGCGCTAAACCTGGGATGGTGATCTACGTCAACTACAAAACCCTCTATGTCAGCCCGGGAGAATAGCCTCCGGAAAACATGGGGATAGGCCGTTGGCCGCAGAGGTTTTCATGAAAGATTAACTATTAAAAGTCAAGGGGTGAAGCAGAAAAAAGGAGATGGTCAA
>ERZ827037.1038-NODE-1038-length-32539-cov-22.628863_pt1 | contig 32539 bp, 30 predicted proteins | sample MGYA00519924_ERZ827037 | MGnify/ENA primary metagenome ERZ827037 (study PRJEB31778, sample SAMEA3449250) | human gut metagenome | biome: human gut; feature: human-associated habitat; material: faeces | place: United Kingdom | collected 2010/2012 ...
GTTGGGTATTGGGACGTCGTGAAAAGTAGGATTTTTCAGGAATGATAGTGAATGAGAAATTTTATTATTTATCGAACGAGAATTAAATTCACGAGGGCGTTCTTGTTGGTGTGGCTGGTGAGGGTGGAGATGGATGGGACTGATTGAGCTTGCTGGCTGCGAGATGTAATGAGTTGAGTTGTATATTATAAGAAGATTAATTGGAGGTTGTTTATGAGATTACGTAATATTCCTGGGGCTAAGGATGCTATTTTGGAGTGTGATTGGGTGATTGATGAGCCGGAGAGGTTTAAGGGGAAGTGGGAGAGTGTTTTTGGGGAGAAGAGACCGCTTTTTCTTGAGGTTGGCATGGGAAAAGGGCGTTTTTTGATGGATATGGCGCGTCTGCATCCTGAGAGGAATTTTGTTGGAATTGAGATGTATGACAGTGTGCTGCTTCGGGCACTGCAGAAGAGGGAGGAGCTTGAGGAAGCCGGGGAGAAGTTTTCCAATCTGGTGTTTATCCGTGTGGATGCAAGGCTTCTGCCGGAGATTTTTGAGAAGGATGAGGTTGACGGGATTTATCTGAATTTTTCCGACCCGTGGCCTAAGGCCCGTCATGCCAAGAGAAGGCTGACTTCCAGGGAGTTTCTGAAGAGATATGAGCAGGTCCTGAAGAAAGAGGGGGCTGTGGAATTTAAGACGGATAACCGTGGGTTATTTGAGTTTTCTCTGGAAGAGGTGAAGGAGTCTGACTGGAATCTGGAGGTTTGTACATTTGATCTGCATCATGATGAGGAACTGGTTAAGGGAAATGTGATGACAGAGTATGAGGAGAAGTTTTCTTCCATGGGTAATCCGATCTGCAAGATGGTGATCAGACAGAAATAAAGGCGATAAAATGCAGGAAGAGATTTTTGAAAAGTATCCGAAGGCGTATTTTAAGCTGGCGCTTCCGGTTGTGTTCAGTATGGTGATTTCGCTGATCTATAATATGGTAGATACTTATTTTATTGCGGGAACCGGAAATACGGATCTGGTGGCGGGTGTTGCACTGGGTACGCCGATCTTTACGCTGATGATCGCCCTTGGAGATATTTTTGGCCTGGGCGGAAGTTCTTTTATTTCCAGGCTTTTCGGGGAAAAGAAATTCGAGGATGCGAAGAGGATCAGTGTGTTCAGTTTTTATGGGGCCATTGTCTGCGGTGTGGTGGTTACCGTTGTTCTGATGCTTTTGCGAAGCCCTATTCTGGGGTTGCTGGGTGCAAGTGAGGCAACCTGGGAGTATGCTTCTCAGTATTATACCTGTATCGCACTGGGCGCTCCGTTTATCATTGTGGCGTTGACGCCGTCCAATCAGCTGCGTACAGAGGGTTTTGCCACAGCATCTATGATCGGTTCTGTGCTTGGTGCGGTTGTGAATATCATTCTGGACCCGGTGATGATCTTCGGGCTTGGCTGGGGTGCGGCAGGTGCTGCCACAGCTACGGTGATCGGAAATGTATGTACGGATATTTTTTTCGTGTGGTTTCTTATTAAGAAGAGCAGAAATCTCTCTGTGAACCCTAAGGGATTTCATATTTCAGGGGCGGAAATCGGAGCGGTTTTTGCAATTGGGATTCCGGCGTCGGTGACAAATCTGATGCAGAGTATCGGGATTGCTCTTACCAACCGTGCGTTGTTGGGATTCGGTGATGATAAAGTTGCGGCTATGGGTATCGTCATGAAGATCAATATGATCGCGGCGCTGGTGCTTGTTGGCTTTGCTTTTGGCGGGCAGCCGCTGATCGGGTACAATTATGGTGCGAAAAACCGCGAGAGACTGAAGGGAACGCTGAAATTTGCCTATCTGTTTGAGGGCGGGCTGGCTCTTGTCCTGATGGCTGTACTTGGATTTTTTGCCCCGCAGCTGGTGCGGATCTTTATGAGTGATCCTTCGGTTGTGGAAAACGGCGCACTGATGCTTCGCCTGCAGCTGGCAGGTATGGTGTTTATGGGAGTTGTGCTGATCAGTACCTGTACCTTCCAGTCAGCAGGACAGGCAGTGGGAGCGTTTCTCCTGTCCGTCAGCAGACAGGGCGTGATCTTTGCCATTGTGCTGAATGTGGCACTTCGAGTTGCCGGATACCATGGTGTTCTGGCATCCCAGGCGATTTCGGATCTGCTGACCGCGGCGCTTGCAGTGGTGCTGGTTGTGCGGTGGTGGAAGTCCGTAGAGTTTTAAATTTGTTGTGAATAAGATTTTTTTCAGGCTGATCGGGAAACTGACCGGCCTGTTTTCATATAATAAATAAGGAAAAGGGGGAAAGAAAGCTTGAAAAAAAGAAAATCCGGTTCCTTCCGGCGAAACCTCAACAGTGTAAATCGCAGCATCAACAGCCAGGTATCCCAGATCAAAAATTCGCTGTCAGAAATAGAAAAAACACTGAACAAAATTGCATCAAATGAAGATACAAAAAATAAAAAAGATAAAAATAAAAAAAATTAAAAAAAGGTGTTGACTTTCACCGAACCATAACGTATAATACAACATGTCTTGAGGAACGAAACAAACGAAAGACAAACAATTAAATATGCGTTTTTAGCTCAGTTGGTAGAGCACCTGACTCTTAATCAGGGTGTCCAGGGTTCGAACCCCTGAAGGCGCACTAAGAACACTGTTTTTGCGGACAAAGCGATTGCCGCGGGGACGGTGTTTTTTATGTTTTACGGGAAAGTGAAAAATAAAGGTGTCTGGGAAATAGATAGAAATGAAATATTTACGCCCTTGCGGAGAAAGTTCCACAAGGGCGTAAAAGTATTTTATGCTGCTGATAGCGCTTGAAGAACACAGGGTCAAGCTGGTAAATATCTTCATGCAGGAGAGAAGACTGCTGTGCAAGATGCAGATAAACTCTCTTTATAACCAGTCATCACACTTTATACAAACCATCCTGATAACATTGAAATCCCTCCCTGTTGGAAAGAGTTGATGACATTGAATTTTTATAAGTCGGAAACATATAAGACATTGCAAGAAAAAGAAAAGGGTTTGTGAAAAGATTTTAACGCTTTTCGTATCAAAAGATGCACTATGGCTTCTGATTATGTTATACTCTATACTCAGTGTATTGTCGAAAGAAGAGGAATAAGTCAAATATCTGGGTTCCGGTCTGGTCAAAGGAGGTTACGGTATCGAATGAAAAAAATACTAAAAAGAACAGGAAAAATATTTTGCCTTTTCCTGCTGATCGTGGTGCTGGTAAATATACTTTCACCTCTTTTTTGCAGGAAACCGGACGAAACATATGTGGAAAGTCTGAGAAAGACAGAATTTACATCAGAGACAGCAGGCGTAGAAAGGATTTGCTGCATTGACGATAATGAAGAGGCACTTTTGTGGAGGCTTCGTATGATTGGCACTGCGAAGGAGAGCATTGTACTGTCTACCTTTGACTTACGCGCGGATGATAATGGCACTAAAATTCTTGCCGCATTGAATTGCGCTGCGGCAAGAGGTGTGAAGATTCAGTTATTGATCGATGGAATTTATCAGCAACTGTTTCTGGCTGGAAGCAGCGATTTCCAGGCTCTGGCATCATATGAGAATGTGGAAGTGGGAGTTTACAATCCGGTGACACCGGTCAATCTGTTTAAGGTGAATTATCGCATGCATGATAAATATCTGATCGTGGATGAGAAAATGTATCTGCTGGGCGGACGCAACAGCAATGATATCTTTCTGGGGGATCAGACAAAAGGCATTAATGAAGACAGAGATATCCTGGTGTATGATACATCAGAAGGACAGGGAGAGTCTCTGAACCAGCTTGAGGATTATTTCCATAAAATATGGAAGGAAAGCTGTGTGAGCATTAAAAACGGCAAACAATCTTCCAGATATACGGATGCATACCGGCACATGGAAGAAATTTACATATCTCTGCTGAAAAGGTACAATGATATAGAAACCTACAGTGCATGGGAAAAGGATACGATAGAAGCAAACAAGATCACTCTGATCAATAATGGAATTGAGGCGGGACGAAAAACACCGCAGGTTCTCCAGACAATTCAGTATCTTACTGAAAATGCAGATCATGTAATAATACAGACTCCTTATGTGATCTGTAATGGTTACATGTATGATGTATTGCAGGGGATTTCAGATCATGCAAAGCTTCAGATCGTGCTGAATGCAGTGGAAAAAGGCTCTAATCCATGGGGCTGTACAGATTATCTTAATCAGAAAAAGAAAATTCTGGAAACAGGGGCAGATGTGTATGAACTGATGAATGATTATCCGGTTCATACAAAAGCTGTGCTGATAAATGACCGTCTGTCAGTAGTAGGTTCCTATAATCTGGATATGCGAAGTACTTATCTGGATACGGAACTGATGCTGGTAATTGACAGCGAAAAACTGAGTCAGCAGATTCACGAAACAGAATCAGATTATATGGAAAAAAGCAAAGAGGTACTTGCAAACGGTCAGGAAACCGAAGGCGCAAAGTACCAGGGGAAAGTGTTGAATCGGAAAAAGAAGTTATACTACGGTGTGCTCAGGATGATCATTCGTCCTCTTCGGCAGCTGCTTTAGAGTGTGTTTGGAAAATCATTCCCAAAATCTCCTGCAAATTGTGACGCACATCTTGCGTAAAGCATTTTCAGACACGTTCTAGAAAATAATATCACAAGTATATGTCATATAAATGTTCAGTAGCTGAAAAAAAGCGTTGTCAATCAGACTACAGAAGATTAAAATAGACATAAAAGCAGCTGTTACAACTGTTGTTGATGTAAAGGAGGAAAAGCTTTTATGAACTTAAAGAAATTTGTGCTGGAAGGTAATCCTGTATGCAGAAAGGAAGCTGTGATCGTGGGCGATCATTTCAGGATTACAATGCTGACAACTGCCCTGATTCGTTTTGAGTACAGCGAAGACGGAGGATTTGAGGACAGAGCAACACAGATGGTATGCAATCGTGATTTCCCGGTGCCGGAATTCAGGGTGAGCGATGGCGGTGAGGAATTACATATTTACACCAAAGACCTGGAAATCCACTATGACAGACAGAAATTTTCTCCAAGCGGTCTGATGATACGTGTAGCGGGTGGAAAAGCCAGCGAGCGCGTGTGGCATTATGGTGATGAACCAAAAGATCTGCTGGGAACAGCCAGAACCCTGGATGAAGCAGACGGTGAGATTCCGCTGAGTCATGGAATTATGTCCAGAAACGGTTTTTCAGTGCTGGATGATTCCCATACAATGGCTATGGGCGAAGATGGAATGGTAGAGCCACGTCAGGGAAACAGAGCAGACTTTTATTTCTTTGGATATGGTCACAGATATGTGGAATGTCTGCAGGATTTTTACAGATTATGTGGAAAAACACCTCTGCTTCCAAGATATACGTTCGGAAACTGGTGGAGCAGATATCACAAATACACAGAGACAGAGTACAAAGAACTGGTAGAGCGTTTTGAGAAAGAAGAAGTGCCGTTTTCTGTTGCAGTTGTAGATATGGACTGGCATCTGGTAGAGGATGTACCTCCTGTATATGGAAGCGGATGGACAGGATATACCTGGAATAAGAAGTTTTTCCCCAATCCGCCTGAATTTATGGACTGGCTGCACAAACATGGATATAAGATCACACTGAACGTACATCCGGCAGATGGAGTGCGTGCTTATGAAGAAGCCTATCCGAGAGTTGCAGAGAAGATGGGAATTGATCCTGCAAGTAAGGAACCGGTACTTTTTGATATGACAGATCCGAAATTCATTGAGACATATTTTGAGGAACTGCATCATCCGATGGAAGAAGAGGGAGTAGACTTCTGGTGGCTTGACTGGCAGCAGGGAACTGTAACCAAGGTTCCGGGACTGGATCCGCTCTGGATGCTGAACCACTATCACTATCTGGACAGCAAGTGGAAAGGAAAACGTGCGCTGACTTTCTCAAGATATGCAGGTCCAGGAAGCCACAGATACCCGGTTGGTTTTTCCGGTGATACGTTCATTACCTGGGAGAGTCTGAAATTCCAGCCATATTTCACAGCAAATGCCAGCAACATCGGTTTTGGATGGTGGAGTCATGATATCGGTGGACATATGTTTGGATACAGAGACGACGAGCTCACTGCAAGGTGGGTACAGCTTGGAGTCTTTTCACCAATGAATCGTCTGCACAGCACAGATAACCCGTTTAATGGAAAAGAACCGTGGAAATACAACCAGATTGTAGAAACAGTAATGAAGAATTTCCTGAAACTGCGTCATAAGCTAGTTCCGTATCTTTACACCATGAACCGTCGTGCAAGCAGAGCGGGACTGCCGCTGGTACAGCCGATGTATTATCTGGAGCCGGAGCGTGAGGAAACCTATGAAGTACCGAACAACTATTATTTCGGCACAGAGATGATGGTATCTCCAATCACAGATAAGCTGGATCCGGTAACAGGACTTGCAGGCGCAAAGACATGGATTCCGCAGGGAATCTGGTATGATTTCTTTAACGGAAGAGCATATAAGGGCGGCAGAAAAGTGGATCTCTGGAGAGATATTTATGAGATGCCGGTACTTGTGCGTGAAGGCAGCATCATTCCACTGAAGGACATGGAAGGATATGATAATTCCATTGAGAATCCTGAGAAACTGGAAGTACTTGTATATCCTGGAGAATCAGGAGAATTTGTACTCTGGGAAGACGGTGGGGACACACCGGAAGACCTGGATGAGAATTGGGTATCCACCAGAATGACGAAGACTGCAGATGAGAATGGAACAGTATTTATTGTAGAAGCTGCACAGGGAAATACAGCAGTGATCCCGCAGAAACGTTCCTGGAAGATCCGCTTCTGCAACATTCAGGACAAACCGCAGGAGGTTACTGTAAACGGACAGGTATATAAGGATGCAGAGTTCGCAGAGGATAAGAAGCTTCATGGAACAATAGTGATCCTCAAGGATGTGCCGGCAGATGCACAGGTGAAGGTTACTTTTGCGGCAGATGCAGCTGTTTATCAGAGAGACTATGCAGAAGAGGTCTATGAGATTCTGGAAAAAGCACAGATTACCTATGCACAGAAGACAGACGTTTATAAAGTAGTGAAAGAGCTGGGTACAGAGGCAGTGCCAGTTCTGGTATCCATGAATTTGAATCCGTCATTGCTTGGGGTACTGATGGAAATTCTTACAATGGGAATTTAACCGAATCAAGCTAGTGTGCCAACAAGTTGATTTCTCGAACAATCTTGCGTCTAAATTTCTTATTTCCGCGTTGTCGTCGGTCGCCGTAGCCACCGCTACGCCTCCTTCCTCCGCCTTGAAATAAGAAAATTTATCCTGCAAGATTGTTTCAAGAATCAACTTGTCGGCACACTAGTTCTCTGCGGTAACACAAAAATCCCGCTCACAGTTGTGTCTTACTGTGAGCGGGATTTCACATTTTAAAAGAAGGAGTGCCGGATCTTGCGATCCGGCAAGTATGAAAAAGAAAAAGTTTTATTATAAATAAAGCGTTTGCTTTATTTGCTTATTAATATACAGGGAAAATGTGTGCAAAATGTGATGGACTGTTGAAGAAATTGTGATTAAATTCTAAAAAACTTATAAAAAAAAGAAAAAGACCTGAAAAGGTCTGTAAAAAGAAGGAGGGCCGGACCTTACGGTCCGGCATAAGTATGAAAAAGAAAAAAGTTAAAAATCTATGTGAAAAAGCATTTGCAACCTGTCTGTAAAGCATTTGCTTTATTTGCTTATTAATATACAGGGAATTTGTGAGCAAAATGTGATGGACTGTTGAAAAAAACGTGATTAAATTCTAAAAAACTTATAAATTGAAAGTAAGATTACTGTTCGCAACCACTATCCCGCGAGGTGTTTTGGCATGAATATGCCAAAATCCCGAGACATACAAGCCAAAATTCCATTGCCGCAGGCAATCTGGAATGAATTTTGGCTACGTTACTGTGAACGGAGTGAACAGGAACGTAGGAAGAAAACACAAGGTGGAAAACTGAAAATAAGCATTGTAAAAATCCGAACTGTAATTTATAATAAAATTCAATGGTAACGGTTCAATATCTTTACAGTTACAAATAATGAGAAACAAGGAGGAAAACATGAAAAGAGAAACAGTCGTCGTACTGGATTTCGGCGGTCAGTACAATCAGCTGGTTGCCAGACGTGTGAGAGAATGTAACGTATACTGCGAAATCTATTCATACAAGACCGATCTTGAGAAAATCAAGGCAATGAATCCTAAGGGAATCATCCTTACCGGTGGTCCGAACAGCTGCTATGAGGCAGATTCACCTACATGCAATAAAGAATTATTTGAGCTTGGTATTCCTGTTTTGGGACTTTGCTATGGCGCACAGCTTATGATGCATGTTCTGGGCGGAAAAGTTGAGAAAGCAGATGTGAGCGAATATGGAAAGACAGAGGTTCTGGTAGATAAGACAGATTCCAAAATCTTCAAAGACGTATCTGACAAAACAATCTGCTGGATGAGCCACACAGATTACATTTCCCAGGTTGCACCAGGATTTGAGATTGCTGCTCACACAGCAGATTGTCCGGTAGCAACTGCACAGAATGAGGAGAAGAAGCTGTATGCGATCCAGTTCCATCCGGAAGTGCTTCATACAGTAGAAGGAAAGAAGATGCTTTCCAACTTCGTACTTGGTGTATGCGGATGTGCCGGAGACTGGAAAATGGATGCCTTTGTTGAGCACACTATCAGAGAAATCCGCGAGAAGGTCGGGGATGGAAAAGTTCTTCTTGCTCTGTCAGGTGGTGTTGACTCTTCCGTTGCAGCAGGACTTCTTTCCAGAGCAATCGGCAAGCAGCTTACCTGTGTATTTGTAGATCATGGTCTTCTTCGTAAAGATGAGGGAGATGAGGTTGAGGGTGTATTCGGACCAAACGGTCAGTTTGACCTGAACTTTATTCGCGTCAATGCACAGCAGAGATATTATGACAAGCTGGCAGGTGTTACAGAGCCTGAAGCAAAACGTAAAATCATCGGTGAAGAATTTATCCGTATTTTTGAAGAAGAGGCCAAGAAGATTGGTGCGGTAGATTTCCTGGCACAGGGAACTATTTATCCGGATGTTGTAGAGAGTGGTCTGGGCGGAGAGTCCGCAGTGATCAAATCTCACCACAATGTAGGCGGACTTCCGGATTTCGTTGATTTCAAGGAAATCATCGAACCGCTCCGCGACCTTTTCAAGGATGAGGTTCGTAAAGCAGGTCTGGAGCTTGGAATTCCGGAGAGACTGGTATTCCGTCAGCCATTCCCGGGACCGGGACTTGGAATCCGTATTATCGGTGAAGTTACTGCAGAGAAGGTTCGTATTGTACAGGATGCAGATTTCATTTATCGTGAAGAGGTAGACAATGCTGCAGCTGAGTATAAGAAAGAACATGGTGAAGATCCTTCATGGATGCCGAACCAGTACTTTGCAGCACTGACAAATATGCGAAGTGTAGGCGTTATGGGTGACTTCAGAACTTATGATTACGCTGTAGCGCTCCGCGCAGTGAAGACTATCGACTTCATGACAGCCGAATCTGCTGAGATTCCGTATGCAGTACTGAATAAGGTTATGAACCGCATTATTAACGAAGTTAAGGGCGTTAACCGCGTATTCTATGACCTGACCAGCAAGCCGCCGGGTACGATTGAGTTTGAATAAATCGAGTTATTTTTTAGTACTCCTCTTTGGCACTTTTTTGATAATCCCCTTTGTAAGAATCAGAAAATCCGAGCCATACGGAGCACCCGAGAAAACATAAAAAAAAGACATAAAAATATAGAGAAAAAAATTAGAAGCCTTGCATCAGAGACCATCCTGATGCAGGGCTTTTTCAGTCCTGAAAGAAGAGAAAAAAAGAAACCTTAAAGAAATCCACATCCGAAGAAAATGCAGTAAATAAGCTGCTTCCAGCCGTTCTGAGAGAAAAGTTACAAAAGAATCTTATCAAAAGTATGCCTGAAAAGAACCTGGTGTTGTATGCATCGCCGGGAGAAAACGGCAGAAAGAAAAAAGTAAAAATAGTGCAGTATCCCGGAAGGGCCGGAAAAGGAAGTTTTTACAAGTGAGTTTGCTAAAAAAATGCAAAGTGGGTGTGCGAAGGGACATGGAGAAAAAGGAAAAAGCCGTTTTTGGGATTCTGGTTCTGGGAAAAGATTGGCGTAAAATCAACGTTTTTCAGGTTTTTGGGGATTCCGGAATGCGGTTTTGGGAAAAGAAACGATGTGATAATCCTGTTTTTGGGAGGATAATGTCAGATTTGTGAACAATTCTGGGAAAGGAAGAAAGTTAGGATGATTAAAAAAGGTTTCAAGGGACGATGCCAGAAGAGGCAGATGAAAAAGTGTAAGGAGGTGGTGAGGACGTATGGGGCAATCCAGCTGGCATATGCAGAAAGACTGGAACAGGAAGACAGCATAACTGAATTTCAATGCAATGTGATGCTGTCCGGTCTGGAAGCTGGGGAATACAGTTCGGATTTTGTCTGTGAGAAACAGAATGGTGATTTGATGGTCAGGGAGTGTGTGGAACGGAGATTCTTAAAGAAGCCAATGACTGTGAAGTTACTGGATGCATCAAGGGAGTACTGGACAAGACGGGGTATCACAGACTGGGGGATTGTGACAGATGAAGAAAAATAAGGATTGCAGGATAATCAGACTTGGGGACAGGATTTTAAGGATACTGGATGCAGAAGGGGAGAAGGCGCTGGTCATAGACTGTGTAAAGATGGGGATGCCAAAGTGGATAAGTCTGTCAGAGATAAAGGACGGTGTGGAAATCCCGGGGGAAGAGTTCATGGGGGAGATGGAGCGGGATATCCCGGAAGGGATGTCTGCATCTGCCAGACAGACCATGCATGAGAGATTCACTGTCATTTCAGGCATCCTGCCCTGTGTGGGGGATAAAAAGCAGAGGAGTTTACGGATTGCAGATGCCGCAGAAAAGTATAAGGTCAGCCAGAACACGGTGAAGAATTACCTGGGGCTGTATCTGGCATATCAGGATATCTCGGTGCTGGCACCAAGGGAGAAGCAGGAACAGAGGGAACTGACGCAGGATGAAAAGAACATGCGCTGGGCGTTGAACAAGTTCTACTATACCAGGGAAAAGCAGAGCCTTTCCACGGTCTATACCCTGATGCTGAAAGAGAGGTACTGTGACCGGAACGGAAAACTGAAAGACCGTTACCCGTCCATCCACCAGTTACGGTATTTTTATAAAAAGACGAAGAAACTGCAGACATACTATATCTCCAGAAACGGGTTAAAGGATTACCAGAGGAACCACCGCCCCCTGCTGGGGGACGGAGTGCAGGAGTTCTGTTCGGTAGGTGCAGGGATGCTGGATGGAACCGTCTGCGATATCTACCTGGTAGATGATGCCGGACATCTGGTGGGGAGGCCGATTCTCCTGGCATGTGTGGATGCATATACCTCCTTCTGTTATGGATACAGCCTGCTGTGGGAGGGCGGCGTGTATTCCCTGAGGAACCTGATGTTAAATGTGGCTGCGGATAAAAAGGAGTGGTGCAGGAGATTCGGCATCCTGATAGAAAGGGAGCAGTGGGACTGTGACTGTCTGCCGGGGCTGATGCTGACAGATATGGGAACGGAATATACCTCTGAGAACTTCGGGCAGATTACAGAGCTTGGTGTGACCATACAGAACCTCCCGGCATACAGACCGGAATTAAAAGGACAGGTGGAGAAATTCTTTGACCTGATACAGTCAGAGTATAAGAAGCACCTGAAGGGCAGGGGTGTGATAGAGCCGGATTACAGGGAGAGGGGAGCGCATGATTACAGAAAAGATGCCTGCCTGACCATGCGTGATTTTGAAACTGTCATCCTCAGATGTATCCTGTATTATAATTCCCAAAGGATTCTGGAAAATTTCCCTTATACGGAAGAAATGCTGCAGGAGGGAGTCAAGCCGTTTGCGTCTTCTGTCTTTGGATGGGGAAAGCACAAAGAAGGGGCCAACCTGATTCCTGTTTCCAGGGAAGAACTGATACAGACCCTTTTGCCGAGGACAACGGGAAGATTTATGCGGTCAGGGTTAAAGGTAAAAGGAATGCGTTACCATGCAGGCGGATATACAGAGAGATATTTAAAGGGCGGCGAGGCTGTGGTCGCATACAATCCGGAGGATGTGAGCCATGTATGGCTGTTTGAAGATGGGGCTTATCAGAGGTTTGACCTGATAGAGAGGCGGTTTTGTGGGAAGAACATCGCAGAAGTGGAGAAGTTAAAGGCAGACTGTAATGAAATGATAAAGGATGCCTCTGCCGGGAACCTGCAGGCAAAGATTGATTTGGCAATGCATATACAGAACATTGCCGGGAATGCGGTACATACCGGAGACACAAAGATAAAGAACATACGGAAGACCAGGCAGAGGGAACAGAGGAAGAGACACGTGGACTTTATGAAAGAAGGTGCAGGAAATGAGAGATAAGATTGTGGATGTCATGCCGGAGATGAAGACGGGGAAAGAACTGCTGGACTGTTTGAGGGAAACACCGGAATATCCTGCCTGCATATGGGAAAAAAGCAGCATGGAGCGGTTGGTGGCATTGTCAGACATCTATAACGTTTATATCCCCTCCCGGATGTCTGTAGAGATATACCATAAACTGTATATGGGGCTTTTACGGTCTATGCAGAAGAAAGAATCCATGCAGGCAGTATACCAGAAGTATGAGAACCAGCGGGGGATACGGGGCGGCCGGTGCAGGGGGATTTTAGGCGGCTCGGACTCCTTCACCATCCTCGGAGCCTCCGGTATCGGAAAGAGTTCTGCCGTATTCCGGGCGATTGACCTGATAATGACAAAGAAAGTGATAGAGACAGAAGAGCCATACTGCCGGATTGCCCCCTGCATCATTGTCCAGTGTCCGTTTGATTCCTCTGTAAAAGGGCTTCTGCTGGAAATCCTGCGTAAGGTGGATGAGGTGCTTGGCAGCAAGTACTATGTGAATGCACTGAAAGCGAGGGCTTCTGTGGATATGCTGATTGGAAGTGTGAGCCAGGTTTCCCTTAACCATATCGGGCTGCTTGTGGTGGATGAGATACAGAATGTGGTGAACAGCAGGAACGGGAAATCCCTGGTAGGGATGCTGACGCAGCTGATAAACAATTCCGGTATCGCTATCTGTATGGTAGGGACACCGGAGAGCATCCCTTTTTTTGAACAGGCAATGCAGTTGGCAAGACGGTCTCTGGGATTGCAGTATGAAGCCATGCAGTTTGGGGATGAGTTCTGTGAGGTATGCAGGGAACTGTTCCTCTATCAGTATACGAAGACCAGGATGGAGTTATCGGCCGGGGTGACAGAATGGCTCTTTGAACATTGCGGCGGAAATATCTCAGTCCTTGTATCCCTGATTCATGACGCGCAGGAAATCGCGATTCTGGAAGGGGATGATGTACTGGATATGGCCATGCTGGAAGCGGCGTATCAGAAACGTATGAGTATGCTGCATGATTACCTGGAACCCTCCATAAAGCGGAAAAAGCAGAGTTCTGACAGTAGGAAGAGGGCGTCCGTATCTGTGGAGGAGCCGGAAGGGACAGGGACGAACATACAGGAAACCCTTGCCGGGATGGTCAGCAGGGCGAAAAAGGAAAACCTGGATGTCGTAGAGGTATTTAAACAGCACTTTAAGGTAGAGGAGGTAGCGGTATGATTGCTTTTTTTCCGGAACTGTATGAGGATGAACTGGCATACAGCTGGTTCTCCCGTTATTACACAAAATCAGGGTATCTGTCACTGAGATATGCGCTGGATGATTTGTATGTTAAAAGATATGTAAACCCTGACACAGAGTTTGTGAATGAACTGAGACCGGAGGTGAAGGAACTTGTGATAAAACACTGCGGCATGGAAAATCTCATCCTGGGGCATACCATGTTTTCCTCTTATGGGAGATTTCTGCCGGATGCGAAGAAGCAGGAGGCTTACCGGGCACTGCTGGACATGAATGGGAACTTCAATAACCTGCTCGCCATTCCAAAGAACCGGAGAGGGACAGGCAGGACATTGAGGTACTGCCCGTTATGTGTAAAGGAAGACAGGAAAGCATATGGGGAAACATACTGGCACAGAATCCATCAGATTCAGGGGATGCAGATATGCGGGCGGCATGGCTGTTATCTTGCAGAGAGTGATGTTTCTATGGAGAGAAAAGCGGCGCCGGGATTATGGAATGCAGAATCTGTCATACCGGAGGAACTGGAAGTGCGGATGTGTGAAGAGGAGAAGGAAGCCGCCCTTGCAGGGTATGCATGCCGGATTTTTGAGGGGAGGATGCCGTTTAAGAGCCGGGTATCCGTGGCAGAGTTTTTGAAATACCGTTTGAAACGTCCTTACGGTTCGGCATCAGGAGTCAGTCTCTGTCTGGAAAGGCTTTATCAGGATTACAGGGAGTTTTATGGAAATAAAAACGTGATGACTGAGACGAAGATGCAGAAGATTCTGCTGGGGAAAAGATGGAACTTTTACGATATCTGCCAGCTGTCCATGTTCGCAGGTATCCCGGTGGAAGAACTGGCGGCAATCCCGGATAGTATCGCAGATGAGATAAAAGAGCCTGTATTTATGCAGGTGTCAGAGGAATTAGGGCTTGATTATGAACTGGTACGCAGTGTGGGGGAAGCTGTATTGAGGCGGTATGAGGCCAGGGAACGGGTGCAGCGTAGGAAAAGGACGTTTGCATGGGAGAAGATGGATGAGGAACTGCTTCCAAAGGTCAGGGAGACCATAGCCTTGTTACAGGGGGATGGGATGACACGCCCGCAGAGGGTCACGGTATCTGCAGTCACGAAGAAGATGCACCTGCCGGATAAGAGATTTGAGAAACTGCCGCGGTGCAGGGAGGAGATTAAGGAGCATACAGAACCGCAGAAGGAATACTGGGCGAGGGAGGCAGTATGGGCGTATCGGAAACTTGTGAGAGAAGGGCGGCCTGTGAACTGGACGCAGATACGGAGGCTGACCAATATGAAAAACGTGGATTTTCAGGGATGCAAGCCGTATCTGAGAAAACATGCAGGGGAGGATGCAGACCGGCTGGAGAGCCTGCTGTGATGAAAACGCGGGACTGCAGGAAAGGATATGGCTGCCAGGTGGATTTGCGGGCAGATTACAGGAAATTTACAGGCTGATGTAAGAACCCGGAAGCCCGCGAAGCCGCATAAACAGGGCGTTTGCGGGCTCCGGATGGGATTCTTACAAACTTTTACAACAGTGACCGCAGTTATGAAAGGAGATAGGATATTTTTTTTTATTAAAAACTTTTTCCTATAAGTCAGTGTATGTTGGAAAATCCTGTAAGTTTGTAAGAGATAGTAAGATATAGATATTTATTATATATAATATATAATTGTATTTGAATAAAAGGATTATAAATTAGATATATTGCATAATGAAAAGAGGGTTTTGGATGCCGCGGGGATTACAGCGGAAATGTAAGTTTTGTGTAAGCCGTGCAATATCTGAGTACTGGCAGGCTGGAGGTATTGATGGAGGGGAAAGTTATTGCAGCCGGTCAGGTATGAGTGCCCGTATAGAAAGCAGTCAGGGGTGTATGGGCGAAAAGGTCAGTTACTGCAATCGTCAGGTATAGAGTGCCCGTATAAGAATCAGTCGGGATGTGCTGGCAGAGAACCACCTGCCGGCTCTGCCGATATCCCCGGCCGGCAGCTAATCCTTTTATACAGAGCCTGACAACCTGCCGGCAGGGATTAACCCAAAACGGGCAGTCCCAAGGACTGTCCCACCAGTATCCTTCTGATAGAACATCATCCACAGGTTTCTATTCATCGCTTCCGCCCCTGCCCGTCAGTCTCTTCTGCGGCCTGCACCATTTCTTTCACCACATATGCAGTCCTGCCGGCCAGATATGCACCGTGCCGCAGGCTGTAACCGGTATTTTGCACTGCACGTTCAAAGAGATACATCCGGAAGCCTCCCTTCCGTTTCCGGATGTGCTCCGCAGCCTTCTTCTCATAATGCCCTGACCATTTTTCACGCCAGGGTTCAAATCCCTTCAAATCCTCGGCATCCAACTTTTCTTCCAGTTCCCCGTACCGCCGTTCCAGTTCTTCGGTCTGTTCCCTGCAGCTGGTTATCTCCTGTTCCAGGGTCTCCGCCTCCAGTTCCATCTGAGAGAGTATCTGAGCCTCCTGGAGGTAGTCAGAGAGAGAATCAAACCCTTCCTCTGCCAGCACCTTGTCAAGTCTTTCCCTCCGAAACCGGACGGCCTCCTGCTCTGTCTGTATCTCTCCGGCCAGGCTGTCTTTTCGTGCCGGGAAATCAGCAGCCTCTTTCTTTAACCGTGCAATCTTTTCTTTGGATGCCCTGTCACGCTCCAGGGCATTTTCCCTGATTGTCCTTACCCGGCTGATTCTCTCATCCAGCCTCTTTCTTTCTGTCTCCACGGCGGCCTGCCGTTCCAGCAGGCTTTCCAGGTCATACCGGACAGAGAGGATATCGCCCCGGATTTTTCCAAGCTGTTCTGCCAGCTGGTCAAAGAGCCGTTCCTTTTTCTTTTCAATCTCTTTTTCCACCTCGTCCAGGGATTTTTGGATGTCTTCATTCTTTCTGTTCAGTTCCTGAATCTCCTCATTTGCCTTGTACCGGTCAGAATCCGTCTGTCTGGATGCATAGGAGCCTAAGTGGATGCCGGGGATGGTATCCAGCCCCTGGTCTTTATAGGAGCGGCAGTCCACCCTTTCGGGTCTGCCTGCCCGTTCCAGGGCCAGGTTTACATGTTCCTCCCAGGATTTGCGGTATGCCAGGATGGCCTCCCGGGAGTTCCAGTATCGGGCTTTCTCATTCTGCCTGCCGGGAGTGCAGCGTGGGTATTTGGATGCTCGGATAAGGTTTCCCTCAAAAGCCTCAGAAGGGGTCAGCCAGACTTTCTTTTTGCCTTTGTAATACTGGTACTGTTTCTGCCAGCCCTCTTCCTTGGCGGCCTTAAATTCTTCAGCTGTGAAAGCCTTTGTTTGGTTTCCTTTCTTACAGAGATATTCCTTCTCCGTTTTCGGCATCCACCGGCCGTTTTCATCCAGAGGCCGGAGGGTCAGGAGGATGTGTGCATGGGGATTGCGGAAAACCATAGCTTTCCGGTCAGTGACCCGGTTCCCGTCTGCATCTACGGGGATGCCGGAGGAATCCCTGACCGGCGGGTTGTGGATATTGATATCAGCAATCATGCCGTCTGAGACAAAGGAATCCCGGACAAATTCCTGTACCAGGCGGATGTTCTCCTGCAGGGATAATTCCTGGGGCAGTGCCACCTCAATCTCCCGTGCCAGCCTGCAGTCCCTGCTCTTTTCGGCTTCCTCTACTGCATTCCAAAGGATAGCCCGGTCATTCCATTCCCCGGGTGCATTTGCCGGGAGGATGATTTCACTGTATTCCACCCAGCCCTTCTGGGTGTAGTCATCGGTCAGGCCGGTGTAATTGTTCTCTATCCGGGAAGCAGAACGGTAAGCGGCTGCAGAGACAACGCTGCGGCCTTCCCCTCTGCTGATGACCTGGATATGACATTGAAATATTGCCATTTTATTTCACCTCTAAATACTTTTTCTTTTAATATGCCAATCCCCGGCATCCGTGAAAACCGTTATAAATAGAGAGTATTTTGAAACATAAGAGCTGTTGAAAATAAAACAGGTGCTCTTTCTGCGTTGAGAGAAAGAACACCGTTTTTGTTGAAATGAATATAGATTTGCATAATAAAAATGGGTACTGCCATATTAGCGGCTACCACACAGGCAGCTTATGTTAAAAAAATTCACACACTAATATGGGCTTACATACCCATCAGATTTCTTACTGTTATCCTAACATATTGTATGCAGGAATGCAAGGGGTTATTCCATATATTTTATAGTTTATTTTCCAAAATCCCGATATGGGAAATGTTGTCGGCAGTTAAATTTGGATACGAGTAAATCTGAGTACAAGCAGTTTTCATACTCATATTTCGTATACAATGCGTTTGCAACATAATCTGCTGCCTGAATGATAAAAGCATCTCCGGCATCAGAATCCTTGTATTCAAAGTTGATATCTACATTCAGACCCTCTTCATATACGATATGAGCGATTATGTATTCACGTAAAGAATTTGTAGAAGCAATCTTGGTGGTTTTGTTATCAAATAAGATGTTTACAGTTTTTCCCTCATCAGATTTTGTGATGAGTTTAGAAATAAGTATCTTGGCTGCAAAGTTATAAAGAATATTTTTGTCTTTTAACAGCCTTTTTTCAATGTGTTGTAAATCCACTACAATATAAGAAATGCTAATATCCTTAGAAATAATACTTTCTAAAATATGATATTTTACGCAAGGGTAAGCATCTTTGGCTTTTATCTCATGTGAATGCATGGCTGCCAGAGCTGGAAACATATTCCCGGCTTGTTTGAGTTTTCTCTTCATTATGTTGTGTAAAGATTTTGCGTTCATTGTATCTATACAAGAGATTACAAAATATCTGCCAGATGCGCCCAGGTTTCCAGATTCATCAAAAATCAGGCAACGTTCATTATTATACATATCTTTATCCCATTCTTTTATGTTTTGATAACGATATTATAATACCCATTGGCTTCTGTGACAATGTTTTTGTAAAAGCCTTTTTACAATCTTGCGTAATGCCAATCCCCGGCATCCGTGAAAACCGTTTTTTATGGCGTGGAAGATTCTGCATATTAATTGTGACAGGAAAAATTCTGTCAAATAACCTACGAGGAGTTGAAGACCATGAATGGAGAAGTAGTTTCAGGAGGCAGGGAGAACCTGCGCGTCCTGATTGATTATAAGGGCTCCGGATTTCCGGGAGGGCAGATGCAGGATGATTTGCTTTTGTTCTCCCTGAGACCGGATGCGAGCCCGAACCCACTGGCTCTGGCGGTAGTGAATTTCCCTCCCATCAGGGGGAAGAGAAGCCTGTATATCCACAGACTGTCAGGAGAGGCACCGGAGGACAGGGACGTCCTGCTGGATGCCATAGAGGCATTTGCCCGCAGGCAGGGATATCCGGTTCTGTATCTCAATGTGATGGAGCAGGAGATGTCCTATCTGTACAGCCGCGGGTTTACGGTATCCCCGGACTGCCCGATAGCGGCAAGGGAAGTGAAATCATGAACGGAAAGTTCTGGAAATGGCTGAACCGCATCTTCGCAACGGGCATCTGGCTGCAGCCCTTTGTGATGGCGGGGCTCATCCTGTTCTTCCGGGCGGTCTTTGGACAGAGGCCGTCCATCCTGTCCCTGTTCTTCCTGTCCTGGCTGCCGTCTGTCTATGTGTGGTCAGAGAACCAGAGACAGAGAGCAGCGGGCAAGACGGAGTTTGGCATAGAGGATACCTTCCACGACAGGCCGACCCAGTATGAAAGCCCTTTGAAAATGCAGGCTATGTATCCGAAAATTGACGAGAGATTCCTGTTTGATGCACCGGAGGGAGTGGTGCTTGGAAAAACAGAGATTGGAACTATCTCCAGGCAGACAAAATATCTGTGCAAGCCGATGGAAGGAGTAAGATATACTGACGGACACGCCCTCGTGATAGGGGGGAGCGGGTCAGGAAAGAGCTCGGCCATCCTTATCCCGACTCTGTTATCCGTGTCACATATAGGGCTGTTCTGTATTGATATAAAGGGAGAATTATGGAGCAAGACCAGGCGCCTTGATGATGACCGTGTGGTGATTGTGGATTTCCAGGACAGGAACCTTTTCGGCTGGGATGCACTGGCAGCCCTGAACAGGAAGGCTTCCCCCTCTGACCAGGACATCCGGGAGCAGATGGAGGAGATAGCAGACAGCCTGATACCCATTTCTGCAAAAGACGGCCAGGAGTTCTGGAAACAATCGGCCAGGTCTTTGCTGATTGGAGAACTGGTTGGACTGTATAAACAGAAACATATCCATGACCTGGCGGCACTGGTCAACGGGATACTGTCCAGGGACAGCCGGGAACTGGTGCAGGAACTGATGGGAGGTGCGGCACCGGGGGCTGTGGAGGTGAAATACCTTTCCTCCTTTGAAAAACTGGCAGATGAGACTTTCTCGGGGGTCTGCCAGCAGCAAGAGGAGGCGCTGAAATGTTTTATTGACGATGATGTGCAGTATGCATTTGCAGCCAATCTCCGCAGGGCATGCCCGGAGATGATAGAGGAGGGGAAGGAAGTCTTTTTATCCGTCCGGGAAGAGAAACTGGAGGCGTATTACGGGGTGGTGAACTTAATCATCAGCCAAGTTTTCGGATGCCTGATTAAGCGTCCGGAGGGGAGCCCGGGGGTGATAGTGGCTATTGACGAGTTAGGGAGGCTCTGCAGCCGGGGAAAAATCCCCCACCTGCATAATGAAATCCTCCTGACCGGCAGGAGCAGGAATATCACCTTAATCCTCATCACACAGTCATTTGAGGCGCTGCAAAACAGCTATACGAAAGAAGACGTACAGAGCATGATATCCAACTGCTCTTATCTGGCTGTCCTGGATGTCAGGAGCCAGGAGACGGCAAAGACCATCTGCAGCATGGCAGGGAAGTATAAGGAGCGTGAGACCACCTGGTCAGGGAGCGGGAAACACAGAAGCAGGAGCACCTGTTACCGTGACCATCCCATCCTGGAACCTTCAGATTTGTCCAGGCTGGTACAGATGGATGAGGTCATCCTGATAACGGCAGAATATTCCTATTGCCGGGTAAAGAAATGCTCGTATTTCAAGGAGTCGGTGCTGAATGCCAAATCCATGCAGGCACAGAGATATAACCGGGAAGCTGCCGGGCTGGAAGGGAAAGCGCTGCCGGAGGTGAAAGTAACACTGCCGGAGGAGGAAGACTTCCCGGAAAGAACTGAGAGATATATAAAAAACAAGATAAAAGAATATTACACCTGGTGCACCCGCAGGCTGGCAGAGAGCCTGGAAGAGGTGGCCAGGAGGCTGAGAGGTAGATAGAGATGGAAAGAGAAGAGATGAAAAGGATACAGAAAGAGATGGAAAAACGGCTGGGGGATGACTGGGATATCCAGCCGGTCACAGTCAATAAAGTAGGCGGGCAACGGGAAGGCCTGTCCTGCCGGTATCAGGAGGAGAACATGGCTGTGACGGTATACCCGGAGAGTTGTAAGGTGACACTGGGGGAAAAGGCCGGTGCAGAGGAGATTGGGGAATACCTTGCGGGCATCGTGGAGGAGAACCGCAGGCCTCCCATAGAGGTCAGCAGGACGGCAGAAGATTTCCGGAACGGGCTCTATATCCAGATGGTGAATGCGGATGTGAACAGGGAACTGTTAAAGGATGCCGTGTATTATCAGAAGGAGGATATGGCGGCCATAGCCAGATGCAGGGCAGGACAGGAGGGAGGGGATGTCTATTCCTTCCTTGTGACAAAAGAGAACCTGTCAGAATTTCAGATGACAGAGGGGGAAGTCCTGGAGCGGGCATATAGAAATACCGCCCGGCAGGAATTTTCCCTGATGAGCATGGAAGACATCATGAGGGAGATGTTTTCTGCGATGGCATCTGCACCGGAGGATGTGGAAGCATTGGAGAGGATGATAAAAGAAAATCCTTCCCCGCTGTATATCCTTACGAACGAGGAACGGTTAAACGGAGCCAATGCCCTGGTCTGCCCGCAGGTGCTGCAGGATGCTTATGAGACACTGGGAGAGCCGTATTATGTGCTCCCCAGTTCTACCCATGAGGTACTGCTGGTGAAGGAGAGCGAAGGGTTCAGCCCGGAGGAACTGCGGAACATGGTGTCAGAGGTCAATATCTCAACGGTAAGCCCGGAGGATTTGCTGTCCTTTAAAATATTCCGGTATGACGGCAGGACACTCTCCGCAGTAAAGGAAGAGACCCAGACCATGACAGAGGCTGCAAGGAAAGCAAAAGAACATGGATTTAAGCTGATATAGGAGGGACAGAGATGGAGAATGTGGAGATGCTGCAGAGGAGCTTTGAAAACTATCTGCGTGTGAAGCCGGGAAAGATTACAGTAGATATCACCCTGGCAGATGGAAAGAAGATAGAGGGAATCAGAAGAATCTGAGAGTTAAAAAAGGAGAGTCAGCGCTCTCCTTTTTTTTCTGCAAAGATGCAGGCTTACGGTATCGGTTTCCCGGAAAACGGCAGATGTTTTTCCAGATAATCCAGTATCTCATCCTCACTCTGCCTGTCTGCACCCGGTATCATCCCCTCTACCATCTTTCCCAGGTTCACATACCGCCGGGTCTGTTTCTTTTTGTCCAAGGCTTTCTGACGGTTCTCCTCTAACTGCCGGCGGTGCAGGGCTTGTTTTTCCCTTAACTGCCTTAATTCCTCGGCAGTCTGTTCTATCTCTGTCATCTACATGCACCTCCCCTGTACGGCCTTCACGGTCTGTTCAAGGGGCTGCTTTGCTGCCCTGGCCTTTTCCAGGACAGCAGATGCCTGGTCAATCATGCTGTTTGAGGCCTCCCGGATAGTCTCCAGGCTGGCTTTCAATTCCTTTGTTTCCCTGCCGGAACTCCAGCCTGCGATATAGCCAAACGAGTAGTCCGAGGTGTCCAGCCCGAAGTACTTGCACACCACATATGCAACAGATTCGGCCTGCACCTCACGGGTGGAAACATCCCTGGGTGCATCCGGGATATCCGTGCTGTGGAGCATGGCATGCCCCATCTCATGGATGAGGGTCTTCAGGGACTGTTTCTCAGAGAGTGTACTGTCTACAACGATTTCCTTTGTATCCCTCCGGTAAAATCCGTGGGCTTCCCCCTTTATCGGCTGGAACGTGACGGGGACAGGACAGATTTTCAGGAGTGCATCCTTCAGCTCTTTCTGGCTGCTGTCCAAATCCCCGGTCAGTTCATTGGCTATCTCCGGCAGTGCTTCCCCGTCTGTCTGGGAGATATCGAAAACATATCCCACCTTGAAGTAAGGGATTATCCTCTCTACAGCTTCTTTCTTGTGGCTGCCGTCCGGTAAGAGACAGGGCTTTCCGGTCGCAGGGTCTTTGGCATCCCTGAGAACGGTGGATTTATACGGTGCGGGGCAGAAAATCTTAATGCCGGATTCGCCCTTCCTTACCTGCCTGTTAAGCCGGTTCCATGTAGTGTAAGAGGCACAGCAGGTTGCCCCGGGTCTCTGACGCGCGATGAGGAGCTGGTTATTAAGGGAGTATGTATGGAATTTTGACATGCTGGAAAGGAATGCCATATATTTTTCCCCGTTCATAAATTCGTGGATGGATTTTTCCAGGTCTTCCGACAATGCCTGCACCTTTTCCTGTCTGCTGGGTTTCTTTGTATCAGTTGTATTGTTCTTCATAAAATTGATTCCTCCTTGGATGTTTTCTTTTAATATGCTGTATTTTTGGAGGGATGAAATTTTTTTGCGGAAAAATATACTGATTTTGAAAACGGTGATGTTTTCTTTGATAATCTTGACCAGGGAACATATCAGATTACGGAGATAAAGACCCTTGATGGAAATTCATTATTAAAGGAACCTATCATTGTAACAGTACCTATGACAATGACAGAAGATGAAGCCAACGAATATGGCAATGTCAACTATGAAACTGCAAAAGAAGATAAGAATTATTCTGGTAAATGGTATTTCTATGAGTGTTTGTATGAAATTACCAATAACGCTACATTTAAGATGCCGATGACTGGTGATGACGGCAAATGGAAATATGGATTCATCGGATTTGGAATTGTTATGGCCGTAAGTGCTGGATTTGTAATTTGTAATACAAAAAACAAAAAAGCAAAGAAGCGAAAACATAGAAAGTAAATTACTTGCAATAAATAATAATTAAATTTTTTGTTTTAACTAAAAAAAGAGGCTTGAAGATTGTAAAATCTCAAAGCCTCTTTTACTATAACATGAATTTTATAAAATACATGTTAATTAATGATATAATTTTTTGCAATGGATGCTAATTTTTAGACCATATCGCTGAAATTTCTTCATCGCAAGTAAGCCGTAAATTTGTCATTGTCCTTCCATAACGAGACCATCCAACAAATGTATACCCTTCTCTTGCAAAAGAAGATACAAACTATACGAAAAAATGGTATTTCTTTGATTGCAAGTATGAAATCAAAAACAATCAGGTATTCTTAATGCCGATGACCGGTTCTAATGGAACCTGGATGTATGGCTTTGTAGGATTTGCCGCAATTGCGTTTACCGGATGTTTATATTTACTTCTTGATGAAAAGAAGAAAAATAAGAGAAAACATAGACGGAAAAGAAAATAAATCTGAAAAAGCTGAAAGATAAAGGTAACAACAGAACAAAAAAAATAAAAAACAACGCATCTTACGATGCGTTGTTTTTTGTGTTTAAGATTCGGAAATTGGCGTCCAGGTCGCGATTATCTCTAGCACTCTTTTCTGAACTCTAAATTTAGTTATTATAGATTCATGATATGTCCAACCATTAAAGGTGTATCCTTCTTTCACAGGAGTTTCAATTGTAGAAATGTCCATGTCTCTTCCAACTGGCTCTACAATTGATACAAGATTGCTATTATTGCTTATAAATAATCCTCCATTTGCATTAAAATTAACAGTTCCCTTTAAATCCGGATTTGATGAAAAGTCCTGAACCCATAGCCACTGCCCGGTGATTGGGCTTTTACATACGCCAACCCCGATATGTGTAATGCTCTGCTGCATCATTGTTGCTTTATGTCCAGAGCTGTTCATCCACGCTCTGACAACTGCTTCTGGGGTTTTCTGGCCTGCAGCGATGTTTTCTCCTCCGTCACAAGCTACTCCGTTTTCATATAATGCTGTACTACTATCTGTTCCGTCTGGTCTTATATGAGAGAATTTTCTTGTAATCTCTTCAGCTCTGACCATCGCGGCTCTCTGAAGTCCTGCGTGATACTGTAACGGTGAACGTCCTGCTTTAACTCTCTCAATATTTGTCAGCCTGATAACCTCGGAGGCCATTTCCTCAACACTCATCTCCGGTTCTGGAGTCGGTGTAGGAGTAGCGGTAGGAATCGGCGTTGCGGTTGGTGTAGGTGTTGCCGGTTTCTCTGTCGGTGTAGCAGTAGGAATCGGGGTTACCGGCTTCTCAGTAGGTTCCGGTGCCTTTGTAGGTTTTGGAGTAACCGGCTTCGGTGTAGCTGTCGGTGTAGGAGTCGCTGGCTTTTCGGTAGGCTTCGGAGTCTCTGTTGGGTCTGGAGCCTTTGTAGGTTTCGGAGACGGTGTAGCGGTAGGAGTTGGAATCACCGGTTTTTCTGTTGGCTCTGGTTTCTCAGTAGGTTTTGCTGCATCAGCCGGAACCTTGACGGAAACACCGTCCTTGTCGTAGCTTCCTTTCGTTTTCTTGCCGCTGTAATAACCGCGTACCATATAGGTATTGACTTCACCTTTTTTGTAAGCTGCATCTTCATATGATAATGAATTTTTCAGTGCCAGCATTTTCCACTTACCGTTATCTTTACGGTATACAAGATATTTGTCAGCGCCTGCTGCCTTATTCCATGTCAGTGTTACAATGCCGTCTTTATATGCAGCTTTAATGTTTTTTACCATTGCCGGCTTAGTATAAGCCGTAAGGCCTTTCTTATTGTAAAACCCTGCTTTTTTAGTCTTCTTATTATAAGCCTTTACGGTATAGGTATATTTCTGGCCTACAACGATTGGATACTTCTTGGAAGAAGTGTGAGTGTAGCTGCTCTTGGAATTGTCAAGCGTTTTGATTTTTGTCCACTTTTTCGTTCCTTCTTTCTTATAGTAAACGATGTAATGAGTGGCGCTTGATGTCTTTTTCCATTTGACATTAATTTTGTTGTAAGCCGGAGCCGAAATGCTGTTAAGCTTAACCGTGCCGGGTGCAGATGCAGCCTGAATGGATGCTGGCATCAGCAGTATGACAGCCAGCAAAAACAGCAGACAGGGAAAAAATCTTCTTTTTTTCATAAACAGAATCCTCCTTTATGTTGTATATTGTACTACTAAGATTTCATGGAAACAAGAAGGAATACGGATTCAGGTTTCTGTCAGATTAAAGAAAGACTGATAAACAGTGACTTTTATGAGGCGGTCACAGTCTATCAGTCTATGTATGCAGGAGGTTATGAGAGTATGGGAATCAGATATTCTCTCCTGCGTGATTAATTATTCGGAGCCCATTTAGCATAAAACGTTTGAATTACTCTTCCCGCACAAGTAGATGTTAGATTTGTTTCGTTATATTCACTAACCCAACAAACAAATGTATAGCCACTTTTTTGTGGTATTGGAACATTTTTGAAATAAATTCTTTGACCACATGGAATAACATATGTATGTCCGCCGCTTCCTCCATTTGCATCGAAGATTACGGTTCCTTTTTCATCAGGATTTCCATCCGCAAAATTCTGAACCCAATAGTATCTTCCATCATTGTCTTGATAAAAACCAACACCAATATAAAGATTTTCTTTATTTAACATGGTTAATTTATGACCCTGGCTATTCATCCATGCTTTTACAGCTAGTTCTGGGCTTTTCTGGCCAGCTGCAATATTCTCACCGCTAATATGTCCGGCACCACATTCATTTAAAATAGTAGTAAAGCTTTCTCCATTTGGCCTTTCATGAGAAAATTTTATAGATATTTCTTTTGCTCTCATCATTGCACCTCTTTGTAATGATGCATTATAAATTAAAGCACTGCGTCCAGCTTTAGCTCTTTCAATATTAGTCAGTCTGATAACCTCACTAGCCATTGCTTCGGCGTTAACGGGTGCAGGTGTTGGCGTAATGTCATCTCCTACATCGTCTTTATCGTTGTTGTTTCCTCCAGTGTTTCCATCTGTTACAAAAACGCTTATCCCATTATTGTCGTACTTACCATATACATTAGATGCAGAATTATAACTTCTGACCGTATAGATGTTTGTTGCATTTTTAAAGGGATACTTTACCGTATATGATGTTGTATCTGCATTGAGGGTGGCAAGTTTTGTCCAGTTTGTGGTAAATTCGTCTGTCTGTACTTTATAAAGCAAAAAGTATTTGTCTGCACCGCCTGCTTTCTTCCATGTGATATCTACGGTACCGTTTTTGACTTTTGCAGAAACTAATTTTGCAGTTTGCGGGATGGTTCTTGCTGTTAGCCCGGTCTTGTTGTAATTGCCTGATTTTTTGGTCTGACTATTATATGCTTTTACTGTATACTGGTATTTCTGGCCTGTAATAATCGGATACTTCTTGGAAGAGGTGTGGACGTAACTGGATTTTGTATTGTCCAGCGTTTTTATCTTAGTCCATTTGCTGGCTCCGGCTTTTTTATAGTATACGATGTAATTCGTAGCTCCGGAAGTCTTCCTCCATTTAATATTGATTTTGTTGTAATCTATGGCTTTAATGCCTGTCAGCTTCACTGTTCCCGGCTTGGCTGCGGCCTGCGTGGTTGCCGGCATCAGCAGTATGACAGCCAGCATCAGCAATGCCAGGAATGAAAATCTTCTTCTCTTCATAGACTGAATCCTCCTCGTATGTTTATGTACATATTGTACTACTATTTATTTCCTGAGACAATGCAGAAAAAATAATCCGCAAAAAAAATCTATCCTGTTCTTTTTTCGGTATATTGATACTGGAAGCATAAAACAGGATTTGAAAGGCAGGTATAGATAGATGAGAGAGATAGATGTTCAGGCCTTGCAGGAAGAAATGCAGGTGGGGTATTGGGAACTGGTGAACGGAGAGGATACGGTATATCGTGACAGCCGGGGCAATGTATATGATTCCTGGGGATGCCTGGAAAGACTTCGTGAACTGGAGATGATGATGGAGGAGGAGCCCCGGCGGGCAGAGGAATGGAAGAGGGATATGGATTTGCTGGAGCATACCTGCGAGATGAAGCCGGTGTATGGATACTGCCGGATTTCAGAGAAGGAAGCCCGCATCCTGAGAGACAGGACGGAGGAGTTAGTATATTACAATCCGATACGGGATATTTATGTCCTGGGGGTTACAGAGATGGGGAAGATATCAGATTGTGAAAGATTACGGGGGAATCTGTAGAAAAGACTTGTCTGTTAGGGAAGAATGTAGTACTCTGAAAGTGCATGAACACTTCACTCATGCAGTAATACACACTTTTTTAATAGAGAAGAGCAGCCGGATTGTCTGGCTGCTCTTCTCGTTATCGGGAGAACGGTTTTGGGGTGACGGACGAAGGACGGCAGGAGGGCAGGAGACACCGGAAGGTGGATGCCCCGAGAACACCTTATAGGTGGTCAGTAATTGCGCCCTTGTGGTGTTGGAGATTACCTGCTATCACTACTTATTACGGTCGGTATCATTATTGTCATCGACATCATCATACTTATCAGCAAGAGAAAGTGGTGTACGCGGCTTTTTACTTTCCTGTATCAGACCATTCCAGTTCATAGCATCAAGTATTATATCAAGTTTTTCAGCGGTCATAACACCGGACTTGCGCAACATATCAAACTGAGTATCAATGACGTGCTGGGAGCGTCTGTCTGATATTATAAGTTCAGTAGAAAGTTCCACGTTACGTCTTAATTGATAATCATACTTTTCATATAGTTCCTTATAGGCAACTGCATTTTGTTCTAATTTATCTGTCAAGTCTTGGCATTTAGCCTTCAGGGAGTCGTTTTCCTGCGTCAGGGAATCAATCTTTTCCCGTAGTTCATCCAATTCTTCAGTTTTCACGGCTACAGAATTGCCTGCTTTTTTTCTTCCGTGTCTGTCTAAAAAATCCACTGCAACATCATCAAGATACTGTGTGCCGCTTCTTATCCTGATGTGTGGGATAAGTTCGTCCCTATATTTTAATATTTTCCGCCGTGCGCCCTCATAAGTGAGACTGCGGCTGAGGGCATATTCTGGTAAAGTTATTCCAACTCCTTTTTCGCAAGTCCAGTAATTGGGAGGACAGCAATCTCCTTCATAGGGTTCTTCCTCAGTGTAGTCTTTATAGAGAATTTTAGTATCATCTGTCATAAGCTTATGCTCCTATATACATTATTTTGCTTTTGATATTATAACACAAAATAAACCATATGTATATGATTATAAACAAAAAATAAAATCAATTAAAAACATATTGACAACTAAAAACAAAAGATATATAACTATATACAAAGTATGAAACAAATAAACATACTTATAACAAAACAAAAATGAATTATAAACAAAGTATAGGATAAAAATTGAAAAAAGGAGGAACTATGATGAACAGCGGATGAAGCGGGATTAGATTTTTGAGGGGTGTTATCTGTTAAACAATATTTTTTACGAAAGGGGAAAACTTTTATGAGACCATTTAAAGAACTTTACGATAATAAAAACCATGCAGACCTTCAGGAACTGGAGAAGTTTTACGACAGGTTCAGAGATACTGTCAGGACATTATTTAAGAAAGTAGACCAGGCCGCTGACGAGGCCGAAACCCGGTATCTGATGGAAACTGTCAGGGAAATAGAACAAGAGGGCAGGCCTTTCCGCTATATATCAGCGAAGGAACTGGAAGATGTCAGGACAAAAGCTTCACTTGAAGCGACTCAGGGAGAAATAAAAGCCTGTATTGCTGCTGAGTGTGATTTCCTGAAAGTGCTCAGGGAAGAGCGATGCTTTTACCAGAGAAGTTAAAGAGATGTTTACGGAAATCATCAACAGTCATGTAAAAGAAGAATCCGAAAAGCTGTCCGTATTTCAGCAGGGCGGTGTGTACCTGGCAACGAAGAAAATCGGGAAGAACAATCCGAAAGAGGCAGAGATACAGGCAGATAATGCGGCAAGGCAGGAATGGAATCGAACGGTTGATGTGGCATTAGTTGAGGGTGTTCCGGAAGAAGATATTTTAACGGTCAAGCGGGAGAAAATCACAGACAAAACACTGCAATCAATAAGGACACATGGATGGCTGCCGGATATGCTTCAGCAGATTATCCGTGGAGCGAAAGATTTCTTACAGGAAATGATTTTCAAGTTTAAGCTGTCGCCGAAACCAGTACCGAAGATTGATTTGCAGGAATGGAATGATATGCGGAAGCTGATGGAAAAACTTCAGAAGCAGTCACAGGCAATGAAGTCCACGCAGCAGGAGATTTCCTCATTGAAGAAACAGCTTTCCGAAACAACGGGATTTTTCAAAGGAAAAGCACGGAAATCCTTAGAGGGCAAAATTGAACAGGAAGAGAAACACGAAAAACGCATTCACATGGATATGGAGCAGACGGTAAAACAGGCAGGATATCCAGATGTTCAATCCTTCGCAAAGACGTATCAGAAATCGGAAAAATTGGTCAGGGAATATAATGAGGAGCTGCGAGCATGGAATAATCAGACAGAACCGAAGAAAGAACAGTCATCAGAACCACCGAAGAAGGCAAGCATACGGGAAAAGTTGCACCATTATCAGCAGGAAAGCAGACAGCAGCCCAAACAGTCAGTAAAGAAGAAATCTATGGACAGAGAACGATGAGAAAGGTGGAACAGAAAATGAAGAAAACAATTTTTGAAGAACTGGGTGGCACTTATGTAAGATGTGGGAATTACCTTATCCCCAATCTTACCTTGCCGGAGAAAGAAGAAATGCGATTTGTTGGAGTATGGGGACAAAGACATTTGCAGTATTTGAAAGAATACCGCAGGAATGTATATCTGGATCTGATGATGAGCGGCAGACTGAACAGTTATCTGGCAGATATAGAGGAACAGGCACAGGAACGCTTTGAGAGGATTGTAGAGCAGATGAAACAGGCACAAGGAATTACAGAACAGTTAAAGGCAAACAATACCTGGGAGTGGGTAGGCAGAATGAATAATATACAGGCGTGTGCGAGGGAGATTGTGGATAAAGAGATAATTTACCAGTAAAATAACATGATGGGGAGCAAGTCAGAAATGGCTTGCCCTCTACTTTACAATAATATTTGTTGCTATTTACCGGTGGCACAGCCTCCGGAAGAGAGTCCTTAAAAAAGATCCCTCTATAAATAAGGTACTGAGAGAAGAAAAAGAGGACATCGAAGCTCTGAAGTATGACGCAAGCATGATTCTGTGGTATAGTAAAATCTGAATGAAAAAGAAGAAAAGAGGTCAAACCGATGTCACGGAAAAACCATAAGATGATAGATGGGAGATTACTGCAAACGAATAAGAAGTATTCCCAGTTAAAAATGAAGCAGAAAGAAAAGATTGCGGAATGGATGTTTCAGGCAACCAGAGATTATTATATGAAAAAATGTACTTTTCCGAGTGACAAACATCTGGAAGAAGTGGTGGATTCTGTTTATGAAAAAATTGAAGATGCAGAAATCTGGATTCCGTATGGAGAGGTCTTCAAGCATTATAAATCCAAACGATCGGATATCAACAAACGTGTCAGAAAATCTCTGAATGAAAAAGAAGAGAGTCGGATTGAGAAGGTCTGTTTTATGAATATGTGTATGATTCAGGATCATAAAGGGAATGTACTGGCTCTGGATAAAGTAAATGATAGCTATACCGGTACAACTTTTCCAGGCGGTCACGTAGAAGCAAATGAGATTTTTCAGAAATCTATGATTCGGGAAGTCTGGGAAGAAACAGGACTTACGGTTGAAGCACCGAAGCTTGGAGGATTATATCATTGGCATAAGAGCGGAGTGCACTATGTTATTACCTTGTATAAAGCGGATAAGTTTACCGGAGAATTAAAGAGTTATGAGGAAGGAAGAGTTTATTGGATTCCGCTGGAAGAGTTAAAAACAAAAGAACTTGCTACAGGTATGGAACACGTTTTGCGGATTCTGGAATCAGAGAAGGTGGATGAGTGCTATATGCATCTGGAAGCAGATGGATATGTGGGAGACTTGTATTAAAGAATTACAGGAGAAATGGCTGCCTGTTCATTGGAGAAAAGACAGCCATTCTTTATAAGATACATCATTCATATACAATCATAACGGCACCTCGTCTTTTCCTAAAATTATAAATACAACTGTATTGAAAAATAAGCTGTGCTGTCATACACTTGTATTATAATACAGGGGTATAAAGGAGCGAGAAGATGAAAAAAAGGTGGTTTATCAGTCTGATAATCGGTATAATAATGGTTATAAGCGGTTGTCTTGGATATTTGCAATATGGGCGTGATATGGATGTGTATGGTTCCTATGCAATGACAGCGGACAATTACCATGAAGAACGGTTGACGGTAGTGGTAAATAAACTGTATGTAGCGGACCAGAAAGTATGTGCAGAAGAAATCGTGAAACGTTGCAGAGAAAATTCATTTAAAAGTGTGCGGTTCAGCTACGATCAGTCGATTCCGAATGCGTTATATGTGACGGTATATTCATCAAAGCGACAGGCAGAGAAAGGAAAGCAGATGTTTTCATTTTCTTACTTGCCGGAGGACAGTGATGAAACGTATAATATTGTTAATGATTCGGATAAATTTATGTTGAAGCTGGAGAAATAACACAGCTGATGATACAGCTTAGAAGAGTAGGAGTGAAAGAATGGTAGAAGATACTATGTTTTCCGGGGAATCGAAAAA
>ERZ827037.1050-NODE-1050-length-32136-cov-11.510240_pt1 | contig 32136 bp, 20 predicted proteins | sample MGYA00519924_ERZ827037 | MGnify/ENA primary metagenome ERZ827037 (study PRJEB31778, sample SAMEA3449250) | human gut metagenome | biome: human gut; feature: human-associated habitat; material: faeces | place: United Kingdom | collected 2010/2012 ...
AATCAAGGTTACCTTGTTGTTTTTCGGTAACTGTTTTGGCGTGTTTGTATTTCTGTACTAGTTTCGCATTGCGCGGACGGCAAGGAGCGGCAGAACCATTTACAGTAATCACGATAGGTAACGGGCCTTCTACGGTTTCCACGCCACCGTCAATATGGCGTTTCACTTTAATCTTGCCTTCACCTACCTCCAGAATCTCTTCTGCGTATGTGATTTGTGTCAATCCCAACTTTTCTGCTACCTGCGGACCTACCTGCGCTGTGTCACCGTCGATAGCCTGGCGACCGCCGATAATGATATCACAGTCACCGATTTTGCGGATGGCAGTGGCCAGTGCGTAAGATGTCGCCAATGTATCTGCACCGGCGAAGGCACGGTCAGTCAGTAAGTAACCGTTATCTGCACCACGGAAAAGTCCTTCACGAATAATATCGGCTGCCCGTCCCGGACCCATTGTCAGGATGGTTACGGTAGAGCCTGGATGAGCATCTTTCAATCGAAGCGCTTGCTCGAGAGCATTCAGGTCTTCGGGGTTGAAGATGGCGGGGAGTGCCGCACGGTTAATCGTGCCGTCGGCTTTCATGGCATCTTTCCCAACATTACGTGTGTCGGGAACTTGTTTTGCCAATACAACAATTTTCAAACTCATGTTATAAATTTTAGTATTAGTATTTCTACAAGTTAGTAGCCAGTAGTCAAGTAGTAATGTCTTGCTATTCAAACTATCCGGTTAACTATCAGCGTGCAAATTTACTCAAACACTTGGTTCTGACAAGAAATCCAAGCGAAAAATGTACATTGTTAAGCATTTCTTTGTTCTGTTAGTTATATGTATATCACTGTTCTTTTCGATAAAAAAAGGTTTTTGTATTGTTTATGTGCAACTAATATGTTTATTTTGCCCGCTATTATTTGGCAATATTATGGAAAATGATAAAAGACAAATGGAGAAGGACTTTCAATCTTTCTTCACTGTTAACTTTCCTAAAGTGAAGAACTTTGCTCGAAAGTTACTGAAATCGGACGAAGATGCAGAAGACGTTGCTCAAGATGTTTTTTGTAAACTGTGGCAACAACCGGAAATGTGGCAACATCCTAATGATAAATTGGATGGGTATATCTTTGTAACAACACGGAATATTATTCTTAATATGTTTAAGCATCAGCGTATAGAGCAAGAGTACCAGGCAAGTTTTGCGGAAAATGCGATACTTTGTGAAATAATAGAAGATGATCAGGCACTAAAGGATATCTATTATAAAGAGTTACTTATGATTCTCCGGCTTGCTTTAACAAAAATGCCTGAGCGTCGGAGGATGATATTTGAGGCCAGCAGATTTCAGGGACTAAGCAATAAAGATATTGCGGAAAAATTGGGTGTTTCTATCCGTACGGTAGAGCACCAAATTTATCTAGCATTAATAGACCTAAAGAAAATACTTCTTTTTTTAGTTTTTTTCTCTTCTCTCTTAAGTAGTATAATGATTTTAGTTGTCTTTAAAGTATAAGGCAGAAATAATAATGAAATAATGATGAAGAATTATATTCGACAAGTGATAGAACTTTTTAGTCAGAATGACTATCCGGTTTCCGTCCAAAAGCAATTCCGGCATTGGTTGGCTGATGAAGAACATAAGGAAGAAAAAATGGAAGCGCTCACTTCTCTTTGGGAAGAAGCCGGACAGCAGCGAGTTCCTCAGGGAATGCAGCAGTCTATACGCCGTATGCAACAAAATATAGGTATGCGTCCTGTCTCTTCGCAAAAGAGCTATATATTACGTATTTGGCAGGTAGCGTCGGTATTGTTGCTGGCTGTATCGTCGGTTTCTATCTATTTATTATTGGAAAAAGACGATTTCTCCAGTGATTTGATAGAATGCCATATACCAACTGCAGAAATACATGAACTGACATTACCGGATGGTACTTCCGTTATGTTGAATTCAAAAAGTACTTTGTTTTATCCAGAAAGTTTTAATGGCAAAACCAGAAGTGTATATCTGATAGGTGAGGGCTATTTTAAGGTAAGGCCGGATAAGGAACATCCCTTTATTGTGAAAGGAGCTGATTTTCAGGTTACAGCTTTGGGGACTGAGTTTAATGTAAATACTTATTCGGAGAATGACGAAGTGTACACTACTTTAGTTTCGGGCAGTGTAAAAGTGGAGTATGATAATTTAGTCTCAAGTGTTATATTGAAGCCTAATCAGCAGTTATCTTATAACAAACTTACTAAGAAAAGTCGTTTGCAACAATCACAAGTTGATGATGTAATAGCTTGGCAACGTGGAGAGCTTGTATTTAGTGATGCACATTTGGGAGATATATTCACGAGACTAGAACATAAGTATCCATATACTTTTGTATATAGTTTCCATAGTTTGAATAATAATACTTATAGTTTCCGTTTCCCGAAGAATGTGACGTTGGAAGAAATTATGCTAATTATTTCACAAGTAGTTGGAGATATCCACTATGTGATTAAAGACAATAAATGCTATATAACTAATTGAAAAATAACCCCTATGTCTAATTATTAACTTAACACACCATGAAAAAAAATATCCGGAGGGAACTGCCATTCCTTCCGGATATGAAATCGAAAAATTCCTTAATATTAGCGTGTTACTAACGCAATCCAATCAAAATAGAATTAATAACCAATTTACTAATACCAGGAAAATGCTACAAATGTATAAAGAAATAGCAGGACGAGTGCTCCAAAAACAGGTTTTTCTTACTTTTTTAGTATTATTAATGATGCAGACCTCTGTTTTTGGGCAAAGAGGTAGTAAAATAACTATCCAGCAGAAAAATATGACTGTAATTGAGGCTTTAAAATCTGTGGAAAGACAAACTAAAATGTCTATCAATTATAGTGATTCTCAATTGAAAAGCAAAAAGCTTACCAATCTGAACTTGAAAAATGCGCTTATAACTACTGCGCTTGATACAATCTTAAAAGGAACAGGTTTCACTTATCAAATCCGTGATAATTATGTTATAGTTACCGAACAAAAGTCGGTAGCACCTTCTGTTGTGAAGAATATAAGAGGCAAGGTAGTTGATGAAAATGGAGAACCACTGATTGGTGTGAATATCTCGGTGGAAGGTAGTTCTACGGGAACTATAACTGATATGAATGGAAACTTTATGATAAAAGCTTCCGATAAATCTAAGTTGAAAATATCTTATATAGGGTATGCAACTCAAATGGTTGCCGTTTCAAATAAAGATTTTTATCAGGTTGTGTTAAAACAGGACGCTGAAGTCTTGGATGAAGTTGTTGTAACCGCATTAGGTATAAAACGTGCGGAAAAGGCTTTGTCATATAATGTACAACAGGTGAAAGGGGATGAATTGACTACTGTGAAAGACGCTAACTTCATATCTTCATTGAATGGAAAGGTTGCCGGTGTTACCATTAATTCTTCCAATTCAACCGGTGGCGCATCCCGTGTTGTTATGCGTGGTATAAAGTCTATCACTTCTTCCAACTTGGCGCTTTATGTGATTGATGGTGTGCCCATGTATAATATGATGAATGGTGGCAATTCACAAAGCGTTTTTGCTGACCAACCGGGTACGGATGGGGCGGCTGATATTAATCCGGAAGATATAGAGTCTATCTCTATGCTGACAGGACCTTCCGCCGCTGCATTGTATGGTAATGCTGCCGCTGCGGGTGTAGTGCTGATTACCACTAAAAAAGGATCTGTTGACAAGACGTCTGTGACAGTATCTAACAATACAACTTTCTCGAAAGTGGCGATGATGCCAGAAATGCAGAGTAAGTACGGAAATGTGGCAGGAAATGTGGATAGCTGGGGACCAATTGTGAATAGCAATTATGATCCGCGCGATTTCTTCCGTACAGGTAGTAACGTGATAAACTCTGTTGCTTTGTCTACCGGTAATCAAAAGAACCAGAGTTATTTGTCGGCTTCCACTACCAATACAACAAATATCCTGCCGAACAGTGGATATAACCGTTATAATTTCACTGTACGCAACACGACCAGTTTCTTGAAAGATAAAATGACACTGGATGCCGGTGCAAGCTATATTCTTCAGAACGATAAAAATATGGTATCTCAAGGATACTATTATAATCCACTGCCCGGACTTTATCGATTCCCCCGTTCGGAAAATTTTGAGGATGTGCGTATGTTTGAGCGTTACAATGAGGGTTTAGGTATAATGGAACAGTATTGGCCTTACGGAGAAATTTCCAGTGGACTGGCAAATCCATATTGGGTACAAAACCGTCAGATACGTGAGAATAAGAAAACACGTTATATGGTGAATGCTTCTCTGAAATATCAAATATTTGATTGGTTGGATGTCACAGGTCGTGTGAAAATTGACAATTATGAAAATCGTAAGACATACAAGGCGTATGCTTCTACCGGTAGTCTGACTGCAGGAGACAGAGGAACATATCATGATACTTGGGCTCAGTCAAAGACTACTTATGCAGATGCCATTGCTACGGTAAATAAGAACTTTAACGATTGGTCTGTGAATGTAAACTTGGGTGTATCTTTGAATGACAGTCGTTATGAATCGATCGGATATGAAGGCGGCTTGAAGATTTATAACTTCTTTGCTGTTCATAATTTGGATTTTGATAAAGCATGGAAACCAAAGCAAGAGGGTTGGCATGATCAGACTAGAGCTATCTTTGCGAATGCAGAACTAGGTTGGAAGTCAATGCTTTATTTAACGGTAACCGGACGTAATGACTGGGATTCAAGATTGGCTTTCTCTGATTATAAATCATTCTTCTATCCGTCGGTAGGGCTTTCGGCTATTCTTACAAGTATGTTTGATACACCGGAATGGTTAAGTTTTTTGAAAGTTCGTGGTTCATATACTGAGGTAGGTAATTCTTACGATCGTTTTATGACTACTGTCACTTATCCATATGATGAAGCGTCGCATAATTGGAACACGACTTCTGTTTACCCGAATACTAAATTGAAACCAGAACGCACAAAATCATGGGAAGTGGGGGTAGACGCCAGATTTCTGAATGATATCAGTTTCAACTTAACTTACTATCGTTCCAATACTTACAATCAGACTTTCCATGCAACTTTGTCTGCTTCTTCCGGATATTCATCTATTCCTATCCAAAGTGGAAATATTATGAATGAAGGTATTGAAATGTCTTTAGGATATGATAAGAAGTGGGGAGATTTCTCTTTCAACACTAATTATACGTTGACTTGGAATCGTAATGAAATAAAACAATTAGCCGATGGCGCTTATAATTATGCTACCGGAGAGCCGATCGTAATGCCGGAGTTGGATGTTTTGCATTATGGACAATTAGATGCCCGTCTGCTTTTGCGTGTAGGTGGTTCAATGGGAGATGTATATGGTCAGAAAGTGCTGAAACGCGATCTCAATGGATATATCCTTAATGAGGAAGGAGTAGGTCTTGCCCTTGAAAATAAGGAAACTCATTTGGGATCTATCTTGCCAAAGATGAATATGGGATGGAATTTGGGATTCGGATATAAAGGTATAAATCTGGGTATGACATTTACCGGACGTTTTGGAGGTATTGTACTAAGTGAAACGCAATCAGTATTGAATGCTGCCGGTGTGTCTAAAATTAGTGCGGATGTTCGTGATGCGGGTGGCGTACCGATTAATCAAGCCAAAATAGATGCGCGCAATTACTTCCAGACAATTCAAACAGCTTCCGTTTACTATACATATAGTGCTACAAACGTGCGTTTGGGTGAATTAAGCCTGAGTTATACATTGCCGAAGAAATGGTTTGCCAATAAATTAGGTATGACTGTCGGACTTGTAGGAAAGAATCTGTGGATGATTTATTGCAAAGCACCTTTCGACCCGGAACTGACTACTTCGGCTGCGTCTAATTTCTATCAGGGATTTGATGCATATATGCTCCCAAGTACGAGAAACTTTGGATTTAATGTCAAATTTCAGTTTTAAATAGTAAATAGGTATGAACAAGATAATAAAATATATTGGAGCAAGTGCGGTTATATGCTTGATGGCAGGATGTACTACTAATTTTGAGGATTTCAACACCAATCCGTACCAGCCTTCTAAAGTGCCGGCTAATACATTGCTGTCGGGAATGTTTAATGTATATGCAGCACCTATGCAAAATGACTGTCAGCATATAAATTGTATGTGGGCTTGTTTTAGCGGACAAATTACCGCACCTAATACTTGGTCAAAAGGGGAAAATCTTTTTGCTTATTACAATGCGATGGAGGATCATAACGCTGCTACTTGGGCTAAAATATATGCACGCATTTATCCTAACTTCTTCCGGATTGAGGAAGCTACGGAGAAAAAGGGTGTTATCTACGCTATGGCTCAGTTGACACGTATTTATGCAATGCAGATGATGGCCTCCCTGCAAGGTCCTATCCCTTACTCTAAAGTGAAATCGGGTGATATAAGGGCTGCTTATGATGACGAACCGACTGCTTGGCGTGCCATGTTCGATGATTTGGATAATGTAATTACTATATTGAAATCTGCAGCGGAATTGGGAATTAACCAGGATTTGGCAGCAGTAGATCAATTTTATGGCGGAAATTGCGAAAAATGGATGAAATTTGCCAATACATTAAAACTTAGAATGGCTATCCGGGTGTCCGGAGTAGCAGATTATGCTCAGGCTAAAGCTGAAGAAGCTGTACGTGGTGGTGTGTTGGAGTCTGCTTCCGATAGTTCGTATGACACAACTAGCAGTGGTATCAATGAAAATGGCTATGCTATTGTGAGCGGATGGGGCGAAGTGAGAGCTAATGCTTGTATTACCTCATATATGAATGGGTATAAGGACCCACGGCGTTCCGCTTATTTTACTAAGCAAGCGGCTGGCTTTTCTGAAGATTATGTAGGAGTCCGTTCGGGATCTTGGGTAGCTCCAAGTCCTTCTGATTATCAGAACTATAGTAACTTGATGATAACGACTGATAAAACATTGCCGCAACCGGTGATGTATGCTGCAGAAGCAGCTTTTCTGCGTGCTGAAGGCGAGCTGAAAGGCTGGGATATGCAGGGTGATGCGGAGACTTTCTATGAACGGGGAATTCGGTTGTCATTTGAGGAATTTAAAGTAACCGGAGTAGATGAGTATTTGGCTGATGATGAATCGAAACCGGGAAATTACGTTGATCCCAATCACTCTGCCGACAGTTATAGTAATCTGTCTACCATCACTATTAAATGGGACAAAAATGCCACTCCGGAGGAAATGTTGGAGAGAGTGCTTACTCAAAAGTGGATAGCTCTCTATCTTGATCCTTTAAATGGCTGGTCGGATTTCCGTCGTACGGGATTCCCGAAAATATTTCCGGCAACACATTCTGCAAATCCGGATTGTAAACCGGCTCGCGGGCAACGCCGTCTTCGTTTTGCTGACACAGAGTATAATACGAATAAAGAAAATGTGGAGGCTGCTGTGACTATGCTTAGTGATGGGAGAGACTCTAATGGTACCGATTTGTGGTGGGCTTTGAAAAATTAGAGATTATTAATGGTTAATTTTAAGATTATAGTATGAGAAAATTAATATATTTCATATTTGCGTCTGTCGCTGTACTAGTATTTGTACAATGTAGTGACTGGACTGAAATGGAGAATAAATTTACTGAACCGGTGAATATTAATAGCGAGGATTACTATCGAGCCTTGCGTGAATATAAAAAAACAGATCATCCTATTTGTTTTGGATGGTATAGCGATTGGTCGGGGACAGGTGACAATATGAATAACCAATTGAGAGGTATTCCCGACTCCATGGATTTAGTATCTTTGTGGGGCGGCGCTTTCAATTTGACAGAAGCGCAGAAAAGTGATCTTAAAGAGGTTAGGGAAAAGAAAGGAACTCGGATATTGTATTGCCAGCATATCATGGATATTGGTAGAAGTATGACACCTGCTTCTGTGGAGAATGACCATATAGTAGACGGTGTGCAATATGACTCTTATGCAGAGGCTATGGCAGCTTACTGGGGATGGTATGCAACCGGAAATCATCCAACGTACAATAATCACTATGGTGATGGCTCCCCAGAGGGTATTGAGGCTGCTATCCGTAAATATGCACAGGTTATAGCGGATTCTGTCAATAAGTATGATTATGACGGTTTTGATATTGACTATGAACCGAATTGGGGCTATCCAGGCAATATTTCCAGTCATCCGGAACGCATGCACATTCTTCTTGATGAGTTATCGAAAAATTTTGGACCGAAATCGGGAACAGGCCGTATTCTTATGGTGGATGGAGAACCTCAGACTTTGAACACAGAATCTGGTGGACTATTGGATTATTATGTGATTCAAGCATATTATAGCCCGGGTGATACTGATTTGGATACTCGTTTCAATAAACTGTTGGCTAAATTTGGATCAATAGAAGATGAAGTTACAATTCTTCGTAAAACTGTTTGGTGTGAAGACTTCGAAAGACATAAATCGGACGGAGGACCGCAGTTTACAACTCGAGACGGTGTGACGACATATTCTTTGAAGGGGATGTCTATGTATTATCGTCCGGGAGTAGATGCACGTATCGGTGGTGTAGGGGCGTATCGTTTTAATTTGTGCCGTCCGGTGAATGACTATTTCTTTATGCGTGAAGTGATTCAGGTGATGAATCCTGCCCAACATTAATACTATGAATATAACTAAAAATGAAAACTATGAAGATGATTAGATTTTCTAAATATGTGGCATTGGTAATTATTCTAGCATCAGTCTTTGGTTGTGATGATGCGGAAATGAAGACCATTGATAATGGATTATATATTCAGGAGGCCGCACCTTCTAATAAATTCGATCAACAGATAATAACGCAGTTGGTCGATGATGAAGAAGTTGTAAAAACGCTGACAGTTCGTTTAGTTCGTGCTATGGATCATGATGTCACTGTCACACTGGATATTGATCCTCAGTTGCTTGAGGATTATAATAACAAAAATGAAGCAAACTATTTAGTGCTTCCGGAAGAATATCGAAACTTTGAAAAGACGGTTACTATTTCTGCTGGTAATGTTTCAGCTCCGGTTATTGATCTTACTATAAAACCATATAGTTCTTCAAATGGTGAGGCATATGCTATCCCTATACGAATAACTTCTGTGGACGGACCGGTCGAAATGAAGGGGAACGCGAATCATCTTCTTTATTTGCTAACCTCACCTCATAGGCAAAAAGCTGTAATAATAAAAAGAGGAAATAGAACTATTAAAACGTTTAGTACTGCCATTCCTATGGAACAATGGACTTTTGAATATTGGGTGAAGGTAGATAATATAACAGGGAGACCTACAGGAGATTGGGAAGGTCTGGAAAATAAAAATTTCAGGGCACGAATTTTTGTTCCTGATTCCCAACCGCTCACATTCTCTGATTTAACTCTTCGCTATTATGCTGATGGAGCTAATGTACAGATTCCTATTTTACAATTCCAAAATTCAGCAGGTCATTTTGATACTACTGGATTCTGGTGGCCTGATACATGGTATCATATTGCTTATACCTATGATGGTACAACAGTTACAGTATATAAAGATGGTGTAAAGGATAATTCGTTGGCAAATTCTATTGACTGGACTTTTAAAAGCCTTTCTTTTGCTATAGGAAGCTTTGGATATGAACAACAAGTAGAATTCGCACAGATTCGTATGTGGAAGAAATGTCTTTCAGAGAATGTGATAAAAGACAATATGTCACGTCAAGTTGCCGGAGATTCTGATGGGTTGATAGGTTACTGGAAATGTGATGAAGGAACGGGTAATGAGTTGAAGGATAGTAGTCCTAACCAGAACCATGTAACTCTTGGTGGAACACCTCAATGGAGTGAACAAATTAATTTTTCTCATCCGAATAAATAACTCCTAGTGAAATGAATAGAAAAGTCGTCACGTTAATAAGTGGCGACTTTTTTGTTTCTAGGATTGGAATCTCATATTCCCACTTACGGTCGTTAAGTTAGGTTCTAGTTTTATTAGAGGAATGAATAAACTAAAAAGTAATTCCGAATACAAAATAGACCTGTTCCTCGTAAGGGTTAGCTATTAATTTTCCGAATATGGGCAAAGAAAAATTGGATGTAATTTTGAGTTCTTTTGTTGCGGATAACCCGACGTTGACTACATTGAATTTATTGGAATAAAAACTTTCCCAAGGTGTAAAGCCTGCTTCGATACTTAGATTTACGTCCTTCACATTGAAAGGATAACTCAATTCACAGTAACTAGACCAAGCGCGTTTCCCGTTTTCCCGGTAGTCATTTCCTGCAAATGTGGTGTACCAGCTTACAGATAGTGGAAATTTCTCGCTAAACATATATTCGGCTCCTATTTCAAAAGTATGTCCGGTGGAGTGTGAACTGTAATTGAAATATTTGAAAGGTTCATCCTCTGTTTGGGTAAAGTAGTTATTGAAGTAAAGAGTCAGGTTTTTATACTCATATTCTAGTGAAAGGTCTATTTCATTATTTTTTTCCCGGAACTCGGTGGAACCCCAAGCATAGACGGTCAACCCTTTCCAGTTGAGGCCGAGTGAGGGTTGCACACTTGCATTGCCGCTGTCAATACCACGCCAGATATAGCTGCTGACGAAATCTGCATTTACAAAAACTTCTTGTGCCTGTGCAAAGGCTGCGTAAAATAGGATTGCAATAAGTACAATATGTCTTTTCATTTTATCGGTTGTATTTCTCTGTTTTCGGGTGCAAAGATACGTAATATATAAATTGAATGTGACCGGATAGGGCAAAAAAAGGAAACGACTGCATTATGCAGCCGTTTCGTAATCAATTATAAATCTTAATAGTCATTTAGAAAGTGACATCCATTTTCAGTACGAAAGTGCGTGGGGCAGCAACTGCCATAGGACGATAGCTGTATTCTTTGTTCAATAGGTTATTTACCATAAATTGGAACGCTACTTCTTTGGTTGCTTTTACTCCAAAACGCAGGTCGACGGTAGCATAATCCGTATTGTGCTTTTTCCAGTAAGTAGCCAGTGTCTCGCCTTTTGAATAGCCGAAGAGAATACCGCGTACATAGTCCATCAGATCTTTCTGCTGTTTATCACGTTCGTCCATCATCAAATAGTCTACTGCTAGGATTTTGCTCTTCCATGCAATGTTGGCACCTACGTTGATACGCTTCCACTGGAAATCTACCGTAGCTTTAAAGCTATGTTTAGGACGGTATTTCAGATATTTTCCCGTATTTGATTTCTCCTTCATCTGTAACGGGTCGGTATAAAGCCCTTCTACGGCATTGCGTTCCTGATAATCAGCATCACGAGGTTCGGTATATACATATCCTAAGTTATAGAATAGTTTTGTATTTTTATTGAAGTTGTACACACCGTTTGTAGAGATTTCAATACCGTAGATTTGTGCTTTCGATACATTATGAAATTGGGCACCGATTCCAAAGCCTTTACCGTCTGATAACATCTGAATGGCATCGCCAATACTGTTGATCATCGTATAGTTGGCATTGTTGAACAAACCGAACTGGAATTCAACCATATCTTTATATTGCGTATAGAATCCTGCAAGGTCTACAAATCCTTGCAGATTGCCGACTTTATATCCCTGTTTGAATCCTAATTCCGCATTAAATCCCTTTTCCGGTTTGATGTCCAGATTAGGATAGATACCGACTCCACCGATATCTTTACGCAGGTATTTTTCATTGATAGACGGGTTGCGGTATCCCTGTCCGAAGCTGGCACGGATAAAACTGTAATCAGCCAATTGATAATTTAATCCGGCACGGAAAACAGGACGGAAGGGGACCTTTGTTCCGAATATTTTTGTTTCCGCCTCGCGGTGATGGTTGTTTACGCGGTAGTATTCGGCACGTACACCGGCCGATACGCTCAGACGGTCCCAAAAACGTTGGTCATATTGCAGGAAAGCGGCGATGTTGTCACTTTTATATATCTCATCCATTACGGCAGAATCATAGCGGATATGTTCGAATGTAACCCCCGTAGTGATTTGCGCACCACTGTTCCATTTTTTATTAAATTGGTAGTCGAGGTAATAGTCGAAATTCTTGTCCGTCTGTGTTTTCGGATTAATGCGTGACGGATTAATAACATTAGATAGCCAAGGAACGAGATCACTGGGCAATTTGCCATCCTGTATCAGTTTGTCTAAATCAGCGGGCAGCCCGTGATCCATAGTCCATGAGATTAAGTCGCAATAGTCGGCGGTTGTTGCATTCGGGAATATATTTCCTAATGAAGTGAATATTCCATTCATTGCATCTTCCAGATTTCCATTGATAAGTCCTGAACCAATGCCAACTAATGCCGGATAAAGTGAACTGTAATCACCTCCTGCTATATTCTGTATTGTTTGGGCATCGGTTCCCATATTCCCTAGAATATCGGTAATGGAGGCTCCGTTGGTGGGGCGTATAATGTTGTCGGCACTATAATAGAAGCGGCCTTTAATCTTATGTGATGTACCGTTCTCCGGATTCACATAGTTGATGAACGGGTCGATATGGAAGTTATTTTCTTCACGTCCCATGTTGGTGAAAGGAGATGGCTTGTATACTTCTGTCGGTGAACGCCAGATAAAGAAATCTCCATATTGGTTGGACAGGAAGTCAACATTGAATCCATAGTTCAACAGTTTCATACCCATATCCGGCTGATGATAGGTCAGGCTCCCACCCATCCGGAAACGTTTGTTGTATCCTTGTTCGCGATATCCTTCGTCGGTGAAGAGATTAATACCTCCGCTAACGTCGAAATTACCGATACGGCGGGAGTGGGAAAGGTCGAATCCTTCGTAAATAGGATTGCGTACACCACTAAGAAGGCTTCCACGCAAGATAGGTTTCACTGCGTATTTATCCTCTTTCCAAAAGCTCTTGTCGCTCCATTGATATTCATCATTTTCTGCATCACCATATACACCAACGTAAGCACTGAACCTGGTTTTCGGCGTTAGTCCCGGCCGGGCGGTACGGATATTGATAATACCATTCAGTGCTGACGAACCATATAGTACCGAAGAAGCTCCTTTTATCACTTCCACTTGTTCTACATTTTCTAGAGGTACGGTGTTCCAATTTATTTCTCCGGTTTTAGGGTTGAGTGTACTCATTCCGTCTACTAGTATTTGGCTACGTGCACCTACTCCGTAGGTCCATCCGCTACCACCACGCATGGAAGGCTGTTTGTCTACAATATCTACTCCGGGAAGTGTACGGAGGGTAGAGGAGATATCTGTCGGTGCCTGGCGGGCAATATCTCCTGATTTGACTACATCCATAGAGACGGTAACATCGCTCAACTTCTGCTCAAAACGTCCTGCACTGACCACTACTTCTTCCAGTAGCTTGGTGCTTTCTTTCATATAGACGTCTTTGGTGACAATTTCACGTTTATTGATCACAATAGGCATTAGCACATCTTCATAACCTACATAACTGAAAACAAGGTCAACTCCTCCTTCTGGAAGTTTGATTTCATATTCTCCGTTGATGTTGGATACTACTCCCTGATTGCCGTGAAGCTTATAAGTGACGGCTGCTCCTACCAATGGTTCATTGGTCTTTGCATCGTATATATGTCCTTTAAGGGTTTGGGCAAAACTATTCCCCAATCCAATAAGACTAATTAATAAAGTTAGGATATGTAGTTTTTTCATTTTTCTTATTTTTTATTGCTTTGTACAAGCTCTAAACCAAATTCGATTTTTTGGGGCGAAAGGAAAGCTTTCGAAATTCCATCTAAAAACGCAGAGATTATGCTTCCTAATGCTTGCATATCCTCTGGAAGCATACTAATTACTAATGGACTCAAGTCTGGAAGTAATTTAGCTATAGGAGTAAATTCTTCTTTATCTAAATAAATATGAGTGTGCCCCTCTTTTGAGGTAACAAGCATTGGAATTCCTGTAGTTAACCAATTAAAAAGTGCTTTGAAAGAGGTATCATTGATATTGATCAGAAATCCAAGTGTGTCGTTGTTTAGACTTTGATTAAGGGTAGTTAGTAGCTCTTTCAATTTCATCGGATCCATTTGAGAGATAGCATCAATGATTGCATTAATTATATTTGCATCTATATGCTTGTCGCTAGCTATTTGAGAAATTATATTGGCTAAGTTTAATTTTAATATAAACTTGTCATTTTTCTGATGCCAGTTGGCAAACCCTTTAGGAGATGGAATGTATTTGCGATTAGCAATATGAGGAGTGATCATATCTTGTGTCAGTGGAACTGAGAGAAAGCCAAAAATAGTTTCCATATCTAGTCCTGATAGTGGTTCATTAGAATAGGAGGCTGTTATATTTCCATCTGCTCTTAAAGTTATATCTTGTAAAACTTGTGGTAAGATATAGCTTAAAATGTTTTGAATTGCATTACCCCATGTCTGAGTTGTGGCTCCGCTTTCTGAAGCTTCTATGTCTGCATAAAAATAGCATGATGCATTTAAAACTTGTCCATCAACTTCTTGCCATGTATATTCATCTCCCCATATATCCCCCACTACAATCCTTTTGATACCGTTAATAACTGTAGGTAGTTTGTAGGTGTTTACCCATAACTCAGCATTACCCATTTGAAGATTGGATATATTTAATGTTAACTGCCCTTTTGTGACACGCCCTTCGTATCTAAAGGAGGTTAAAGTGTTCTCTCCCATTCCATTTCCGGAAAAAGAATATCCTTCCTCATCTCCAGAAAGGGGGATGGATACCATTTTTAATTCTTTCTCTCCCGGTAAAATATCATAAAGAGTAACAATAGCTGTTTCTCCGGTTACAGTACTAAAGTCTACAGATTTTCCAATCATTGTTTCTCCATTATAGGTAAGAATTAAGTTTGGATTGGGATTTGACAGCTTGTTTGAATAATTAGCTGTCACATCTACCGGAGCCGGTCCGTAATGATCATTATCACAAGATGTCAGTAAACTGAGCGTTATGACAAGGAAGCTTGTCATTAAAATAGATATCTTTTTCATTGTTCTTTCTTTTTGATGATTAAGATTAATTATTGTTGAATAGTGAGATCGACTCCTATTTCCATTTTGTCTAATAATGTGGTAACTTCTTTTAAATCCATTTTCAATAATGACGAAATGATATTGACGAACGGTGTAAGACTTTCTTTATTGAAATAGATATAGGTATGATCCTTTGTTGTTTGGCTGATTTCCATTGGAATACCATTCTTTAGCCATGACATTAGCATAGTGAAAGTGGCATCGTCTACCTTTAAAATATACGTCAGTATTTGATTGTTCAGAACAGTATTGAGAGCGCTTAATGCTAGCTTCAATCGTACTGGATCAGATTTGATAAGTGCTTCGCCAATACCGATGATGAGTTGATTATCTATTTCTTGTCCATTATTTTGAGTGATAAGGGAGATGATGGCGGGTATGTTTAATTGTAATACAAATGAATTATCATCTGTTTGATTCCAATAAGCTAATCCTATAGGGGAAGGAACATAGGTACGTTGTCGAAGCAGGCTTTTAAACTCTGCGTCTGTTTTATTTGCATTAGCAATCTCTATAATTTCATCAAAGTTTATGGAACTGGTAGTATAATTGGCAGTAACAAGCCCATTTCTCTCTAACGTTAAATCTTTCAATATATAAGGGAAAAGTACGTCTAAAACATTGGTTGCCATCTGTTTTATTTGTAGGATGATCGGTTTTATCGACTCGCTTTCTTCTTTTACTGTTATGTTTACATAACTAGCTCCACTATTGCGTACTGTTACTTCTTCGGTTGTTGTGTGTGAGTAGGCGGGGAATACGTATGTATTCGCAACAGAACCGCAATGAGCCATCGTCACCTCAAGTGACAATTGCATAGCTTTCGGTGTAATTCTACCGCTATATTTAACTTCAGCCCCTGTTTCCGTAACGCTCGTCCCATTGAATGTATAAGCATCTTTTTCTCCACTTTCATTCAATTGCACATCATTGATTGGAGTTGTGTTTTCTCCCGGAATTACATCGTTTAATGTCAGTGTTCCTGTCTCACTGTCTTCCGTTTTAAAGTTGACTGTTTTTCCAGCCAATTTCTCTCCACTGTAGGTTAGGTCTAAAGTGTATGGCTTGATATACGAACCATATTCCTGGCTGATTTCTCCTGGCCAAAAGAGTTTGTCGTTGTAGGTTTTCTCGCAGGAAGCCAAGAGTAAAGCCATACAGGCGACATAAAATAGTTTCTTAGAAGTTTTCATTCTCTTTTAGTTTTTATTAGAATATTAATTAAAACTCTGCAAAGGTCGTTTAATGTTTATTCGCTATCAAGCTCCATATTTGGGATTCAATGTTCTATATTTGCTATTTTAATTCGTAGAATCTAATGAAATATTAAATAGATGTTCCATTTATTAGATATGTTGTTCTATTCTTAATGTGCTATAACAAAGGTCTCAAAAGAAAAACTATCTTTGGGCAACTTAATTTTTTTGGTTATGATAATAGATGGTAATCTTCCTAAATTTGATCTTCCTATTGATTTTATAGCGGATGATAGTATTACTGGTGATATATTAAATATGTATAGTCGGTTTCCCTGTCAGATAAAAGCCGGGCTTTTTATACTTTGCACGGAGGGAACTGTTCGTGCCACCATAAATTTGTTGGAGGTAGTCATTCGTCGAAATGACTTTATCACTCTTCTTCCTAATTCATTTATCCAAATACATGAAGTATCTTCGGATACCCGTGTTTGCTTTGCCGGATTTTCTTCTGAGTTTGTCGCTTCAGTGAATTATGTCGATTCGTTGTTGGGCTTATTGCCAAACATACTGAATACTCCGGTCGTTCCTTTACCGGAAGAGATTGCAACTTTGTATCGTAATGCTTATAGCTTATTAATCAGGGCTTATTCTTTGCCTAATACATTGGAAAATAAAGAAATCCTTCGTTCTATTCTTACTATCTTTTTTCAAGGAGTGAAAGAGTTGTATAGTCGACAACAAACAGTAGTGAATGAACCTCTCAAACGTGAACATGAATTATATCGGCAATTTGTTCAAATATTAATGGCGAATTATACAAAAGAGCATGAAGTCGCTTTCTATGCTGATAAATGCGGAGTGACACCGGCACATTTCTCCAGTACAATTCGAAAGGCAAGTGGGCATAGTCCGTTGGTGATTATTACAGGTATGATAATAATGAATGCTAAGGCACAATTAAAGTCTACCCGTTTACCGGTGAAAGAAATAGCATTCTCGTTAGGCTTTAGCAATTTGTCTTTCTTCAATAAATATTTTCGGAAGCATGTAGGGATGACTCCACAGGAATATAGAGAGAAGTAATTATGAAATAAAAGAACGGTATTCTTGCACATTTGATGTAGGAATACCGTTCTCTATATTAGTCAGTTATGTTTTTTAATACTATTTTCTGGCAGACTTATTTGATACCCAGTTTCTTGGCAATTTCCTTAGGAAGTGCATCCTTGTGTACTAGAATATTCATAGTCTTATAAGCAACAAAGGCTTTGGAGGCATACCAGATACCGTTATATTTGCCGGCTTTTCCCCAAGAATTCTTTACCATGAAATATTCTTTCCCTGTCTGATCTTTGGCGATTCCATAGATTTGCATTCCGTGATCATCTGTTGTTTCCCAGTTATCAAAAGCAGCCTGACGCATTTCTTGAGTAATTCCCATTTCCGGTGATGGTTTGCTACTCAATTCTCTGCGTTTGTCGGCAGGAGTCATACCTGTCCAACGGGCCATGTCCGAACCGGAAAGTTCAGCTCCTTTGATGATGTCCGGCATAACGGCGGTACCATTGCGGCTGAACCCTTGTTCACTGACATCACTACCCCATGCAAAAGTATATCCTTTCTTTACGGCATTGTCCATTACAGCCATCAGTTCATCGATTGGCAGGTTGTATGACAGACCGTTACGCCAATTATCCTGAACTTCTACGGCAAATTGAGTATAGAACGGATGATGAGTATAAGAAGTCAGTGATACATAGTCATCGCAGTTCAGACCAAGTGATTCGGCGAAACTTTTCGGCGTATATTCTTTTCCTTTGTAAGTGAACTTCTTAGGACATTCTCCCAAATATGTATCATAAATAGCTGTCAGACCGTTTTTCCAAACCGGAGTCAATTTGCTTAACTTGCCTTTGGCTATTGCATTAATGTATCCTTCGGCAACTGCGTCCAGTTCATTGTGCACCGGTAGAGTATCACCATACATGATACCCGGCATTACTTCTTGCGGAACGATACCGTAATTCTTAATACAATACATCACATCATAGAAACTTCCACCCGGTGAAAAAGAACTGTCGCCATGATAGCGTACATAATTCACTCCACGATCTTCCATCGTTTTGTGTACTACGAACATTTCAGAAAGGTCATATTCACCTTTTCCTAGCCGGAGTAATTCGGACTCTACGAATCCAAGAGTAGAGAAGCTCCAGCAGGTGCTCGAACGATTCTGGTTCTTAATGGATGTAATCGGATTTTCTTTCACTGTCGTGAAAACGAAGCCCTCTTCGGGTTTTGTGTCTTGTGCCGTCATGCTTAGGCTGAATAAGCCCAAAGCAGCGATAAGGATACTCTTTTTCATTCTTATGACATTAATATTAAATTTGTTTTGGCTACAAATATAAGGATTCCTCTTTTGATAACCATCCGTTTGAATTAATATGTATAAAAAAAGAATGAATATTAGTATATTGGGGTACGAAAATACCGCTTTGTTCTAACAACAAAGCGGTATAGGTAGATGTATCATTAGATGCGTGTTATTCTTTCTTTTCCTTATCCTTGGATGTTACTATGTAATCTTCTTTAATGAATTCATCGTAGACACGTTTCGGATGGTCGAACGGTGCAGTTCCGTTTTTCTGTTCGTTGAAGTTGTCCCGGCGGAATTGTTTTAATTTCAGATTGTCTTCTGCGTATTCTCTAAGTTTCTTAGGCTCGTTTCCATAAAGCGAACTTTCGGTCACATCGGAATTGAGCAAACTCTCTTTGGGGGTAATAGTCGGTAGAAGTACTTGTTCCAATAGTCCACGATAGGCTCCGTTATATTCGCACCATACGATGTCATTGGTTACGAATATGCGATAGGAGTACTTTGACCATGCGGTTTTGATTTCAATGGACGTAGCATAAATCTCAATAGTGGCTTCTGAACCATACGCCTGGTCACGGATCACAACGGTCGTCCGACCGCTAAGTTCTTCCTTCACGGAAGTTTGCCATCTTTCGGAATTCATGATTTCTTCGATGATTTCCGGTAAATTTTCTTTAATCTCAAACTGTATTCTCATGGTGCTTGCCTGCGGGCAGGACTTTTTTAATTTTTCCTCCTTAAACAATTAAGCTAGCCTAAAGTTACATATATTGAACCGAAAAAACAAGTATCTGTTTAAATATTTGCTATTTTTGCCCAACAATCAGCCTTTTTGTTTGAATTTGTCATAAATATGCAATAAAAGACAAAGGCTTGTTTATGCAACATAGAGTGTGAAAACGAGAATGGGAGTAAGGATATGAAAGATTTGAAAGTAGATGAATCTATAGGATTGGTATTGGAAGGCGGAGGTATGCGTGGTGTGTTTACTTGTGGTGTACTCGACTATCTGATGGATCACAATATTCGTTTTCCTTATACGATAGGAGTATCGGCAGGAGCGTGTAATGGGTTGTCGTATGCTTCCCGTCAACGGGGACGTGCCAAATACAGCAATATTGACCTGTTGGAGAAATACGACTATATCGGTTTGAAGTATTTACTCAAGAAGCGTAACATTCTCGATTTCGATTTACTTTTCAATGAGTTCCCCGAGCATATCCTTCCTTACGATTATGAAACTTATTTTGCTTCATCCGATCGTTTTGTGATGGTGACTACGAATTGCGTGACGGGAGAGCCCAATTACTTTGAAGAGAAGAAAGATAAAAAGCGAGTGATCGATATCGTTCGTGCTTCCAGCAGTCTGCCTTTTGTTTGCCCTATTGCCTATGTAGACGGTATACCGATGCTCGACGGAGGAATTGTAGATTCCATTCCCCTGCAACGGGCTATTGCGGATGGTTACACACACAATGTCGTTGTGCTTACCCGTAACAGGGGTTATCGGAAAGATTCGAAGGATATTCGCATTCCGGCATTTGTTTATCGGAACTATCCGAAGTTACGTGAAGCGTTGAGCCGTCGTTGTGCTGTTTATAATGAACAATTGGAAATGGTGGAGCGTATGGAAGACGAAGGAAAGATTATCGTTATCCGTCCATTGAAGCCTGTGGTGGTAGACCGTATTGAAAAGAATGTGCGCAAACTGACGGAATTTTATGAAGAGGGATACGCATGTGCACAGGCTTTGTCTCATTATTTTTCTACTTTTTTTCCCGATTAATTCGATTTTAAGTCTTTATTAATTCCTTTTAGTGGGATTTATTAAGGGGCGCTCCTTTACTTTGCTGAAAAATAGTATTGGAGAACTTTTAATATAACATGAAAAACAAAGGAATATGGTAAAAAGATTTAGTTGGTTGGTTTTTTGTTTATTGTTTTCAGTAGGTATAACAGCCAAAGGTGGAGGCAGGCAATATAACTCTTATAAGGGGTTAGTGATGGCCGGTTATCAGGGGTGGTTCAATCCCCCTGATGACGGCTCCGGTCGCGGCTGGCATCATTATAATGGTCCGAAGGGTTTTCGTCCCGGTTCCTGTTCAATTGATTTTTGGCCGGAAGTGTCGGAATATAAAAAACTCTATAAGACAGAGTTTACTTTTGAGGATGGCAAACCAGCATCAGTCTTTTCTTCTTATGACGAATCTACAGTCGAACTTCATTTTAAGTGGATGAACCAATATGGGTTGGATGGAGTATTTATGCAACGCTTTGTTTCCGAAATTCGGAATGAAAGCGGATTGAAACATTTCAATAAAGTCCTCAATTCGGCAATGAAGGCAGCAAATAAATACGAACGGGCTATCTGTGTGATGTATGACTTGAGTGGTATGAAGCCGGGAGAAGAAGGGTTGTTATTAAAAGATATTGCAGAAATCGCACGTCAATATTCTATAAAAGATCATGTCAAGAATCCGTCTTATCTATATCATAATGGGAAACCGTTGGTTACCGTATGGGGAGTTGGATTTAATGATAACCGACGTTATGGGCTGAAAGAGGCGGAGCATATTATTGACGGTTTAAAATTGCAAGGATTCAGTGTAATGCTTGGAGTGCCTACCCAATGGCGCGAACTGAAAGGAGATACAGAATCAGATCCCCACCTTCATCAGCTTATCAGAAAATGCGATATCGTGATGCCTTGGTTCGTAGGACGTTATAATGAAAACACTTATCCAAAATTTCAAAAATTGGTAGAGGCGGATATCCAATGGGCAAAGAAGAATCAAGTGGATTATGCTCCATTGGTATTTCCAGGTTTCTCGTGGGGCAATATGAAAGGTCAAGATCACAATTCATTCATGACTGCTTATAATGCGCTGAATAATGTGCCTTGTACGCTGAATTCCTGGCTTTTGCAGAAGGTGCTGCGTCGGGATTGGGGATTTCAGGGATATGTGGTATCCGATTGCGGAGGACCTTCTTTATAAGCACTTGCCGGTCATAGTGAACGCATGGTATCCCGGTGAACAGGGAGGAACGGCAGTTGCAGAGGTTTTGTTTGGAGACTATAATCCGGCGGGTCGTTTACCGCTGACTTATTACAAGTCTTTGGAGGAACTTCCACCCTTTGATGATTATGATATAACCAAAGGACGTACTTATCAGTATTTTAAGAAAGACGTGCTCTATCCGTTTGGTTACGGACTTAGTTATACGACTTTTAAATATAGTAATTTGGAAGTAACTGATGCGGGAAAAACGGTGAATGTATCATTCACGTTGAAGAATACGGGTAAGCGGACTGGCGATGAAGTGGCGCAAATTTATGTTAAATTGCCGGAAGTCGCAGGCGGTATGCAAGCTATCAAACAGTTGAAAGGTTTCCGACGTATTGCTTTAAAGGCAGGAGAAAGTAGGAAAGTAGAGATTACGGTTGATAAAGAGCAACTTCGGTATTGGGATGAAAAACAGATCTGTTTTGTTGTGCCGCAAGGTTCGTTTACTTTTATGGTAGGGGCTTCATCCAGTGATATTCGTTTGGAGAACACTACAAATTTGTAGTGTTCGTTATCTTAAAGTAGTTTTCGTTATCATGTGATAAAAAGGAAGGGTGTCTTGAAAATAGGAGAAGATAGTAAATATTAGGATGAAATATCGTTTAATATCAGATTAATTATACCTGCTCTTGCTTTTCATAGATAGATTTCGTATCTTTATAATTTTTACTCCTTTTGAAAAGGAGTGGTTGTCTTATAAGGTGACATTTGTCACGCTATAAAGTGCCATTTATCCCTTTACAAGGTGACAATGGTCACGTTATAAGGGGACTACTTCCCGGCTACATAAAAGTACCTAGTTTTTCGCACTGAAAGTTTTTAATCTCCGCACTGAAAAATCTTATACAATAAGAGACTTCGGATAAGAATCAATGAGAAACCCTACCGTAAATAGAAGCTTTTAGGCTTATTGCTTTACGGTAGGGCTTTTTCAAAATAAGGTTGACATCATTTGAAACAAAGTTTATAGACGAAGGCAAAGATAGCTCCTATCTTTGCCTTCGTCTATTTTTTTTGAGTTCTGATATAAGAATACTTTGTTACCATAAAAACTATGTCAATGCACTCATGTATAAAGATGGGGAATACCATTTGTTTTTTCAATATAATCCATCAAATAGTACTCTATGCAACATATATTACAGCCTTTGAAACATTTTTTTTAGTCGATTGATATAAATCAACCGTAATTTGCATCATCGATAAAGATAAAATTCGTACTTTTAAATTAATAACATCAAACTAATGCTCAGTATTATGAAGAACAAAAAACTTCTTTGCAGCGTTTGTTTCCTGTTTACTCTCATGTCAGCCCTCTGCGGGCAAAACATAACAGTGAAAGGAAACGTTACTTCCAAAACGGATGGCCAGCCGATTATTGGCGCTTCCGTCATTGAGACTATATCCACAACTAATGGAACGATTACCGATTTTGACGGTAACTTCACGCTTTCTGTTCCTACTAATGCTACTTTAAAGATTTCGTATATCGGTTATAAGCCTGTGACTGTGAAAGCGGCTACCTCTATCCAAGTTTTATTGGAAGAAGATACGCAAATGGTGGATGAAGTGGTGGTGACAGGTTATACTACTCAGCGTAAAGCCGATTTGACCGGTGCGGTATCTGTGGTAAAAGTTGATGAAATTCAGAAACAAGGTGAAAACAATCCGGTAAAAGCACTCCAAGGGCGTGTTCCCGGTATGAGTATTACTGCTGATGGTAATCCAAGTGGTACGGCTACTGTTCGTATTCGTGGTATCGGTACATTGAACAACAACGACCCTCTTTATATCATTGATGGTGTGCCTTCTAAAGCAGGTATGCATGAACTGAATGGAAATGATATTGAATCTATCCAGGTTCTGAAAGATGCGGCTTCTGCTTCTATTTATGGTTCGCGTGCCGCAAATGGTGTTATCATCATTACTACTAAACAAGGTAGGAAAGGACAGATTAAGATTAATTTCGACGCTTCGGTTTCCGCATCTATGTACCAGTCTAAATTGGATATGATGAATACTGAGCAATATGGGCGTACATTATGGCAAGCCAATGTGAACAGTGGTAAGAATCCGAATGCTAATTCTATCGGTTATCAATACGACTGGGGATATAATGCTGAAGGCTATCCTGTGTTGAATAACATCTATGTTCCCAAATTTATTGATGATGCCAATACAATAGTAACAGGTGATACGGACTGGTTTGATGAAATCACACGTACCGGCTTTATTCAACAATACAATCTTTCGTTGAGTAATGGAACGGAAAGAGGTAATTATTTCTTTTCTTTGGGATATTATAAAAATGACGGTTTGATTAAATATACAAACTTCGACCGTATTTCTGCACGTATTAATAGTGATTATAAGGTGATAGATAATATTCTGACTATCGGTGAGCATTTCACTCTGAACCGTACGACGGAAGTCCAAGCTCCAGGGAATATCATGAGTGACGCCATGATTGCCCTTCCCATGATTCCCGTACACACTGTGGATGGAACGAATTGGGGAGGTCCCAACAGTACTATGCCCGACCGCCAAAATGTGGCTCGTGTAATTTATGATAATCGGAACAACCGATATACTTATTGGCGTTTGTTCGGTGATGCGTATGTAAACCTGAACCCGGTGAAAGGACTTAATATCCGTTCCACTTTTGGATTGGACTATGCACAGAAGTATCAACGTAATTTTACGCTTCCTTACAACACCGGTTTCCTGAACAGTGATAAGGATGCGGTTGAGATGAAACAGGAGCATTTCACCAAATGGATGTGGAATGCTGTGGCCACTTACGAATTGGAGATTGGCAAACATCGTGGAGATGTTATGGCAGGTATGGAGTTGAATCGTGAAGACGACATAAACTTTGCTGCTTACCGTGAAGGATTTGCGATTCTGACTCCCGATTATATGTATCCTTCCGCAGGAGTAGGACAGTCACAGGCAAGTGGCGGAGCAGGTGGTTTCTCACTGGTTTCTTTCTTCGGAAAACTGAACTATTCGTATGCTGATAAATATTTACTTTCATTTACCCTCCGTCGTGACGGCTCTTCCCGTTTTGGTAGCAATAATAAATATGCTACTTTCCCTTCCGTTTCTTTGGGATGGCGTATTAGTCAGGAGGCTTTTATGGAAAAAACTAAAGATGTGATTGACGATTTGAAAATTCGTGCGGCTTGGGGACAAACCGGTAATCAGGATATTGAAAATTACGCACGCTATTCTATCTACGAATCTAAATACGGTACAGGCAATCCTCCTACTTATGGAACTTCTTATGATATTACCGGAAGTAACGGCGGTAGTTTGCTTCCTTCCGGATTTGTGCGTACTCAGATTGGAAATGACGATATCAAGTGGGAAACTACTACACAAACCAATGTCGGTATGGATTTCAGTTTGTTTAATCAGACATTGTATGGCTCTGCCGAATATTACTATAAAAAAACAACGGATATTTTGATAAAACCGTCTTACATCGGTATTCTTGGAGAAGGTGGCGGGCAGTGGAGAAATGCCGGTTCGATGGAAAACAAGGGCTTTGAGTTTAATTTGGGCTATCGCAATAAGACGGCTTTCGGGCTTAGCTATGATATTAACGCGAACCTCGGTTTGTATCGGAACAAGATTTTGTTTGTACCGGGTGAAGTGGCTTCTACCGGAGATTTCGGTGGTGACGGGGTGATGAACATTATCGGCCATTCTATTAATATGAGAGCCGGTTACATTGCCGACGGTATTTTCAAGTCACAGGAAGAAGTGGATAATCATGCCGATCAGACCGGAAAAGGCGTAGGGCGTATCCGCTATAAAGATTTGGATAATAATGGTGTTATTGATACTAAGGACCAGACTTGGATCGGAAATCCGAATCCTGATTTCACGTATGGACTCAATATCTATCTGGAATATAAGAACTTTGATTTGACTATGTTTTGGCAAGGTGTGCAGGGAGTGGACGTTTATAATGAGGTGAAGAAGAATACCGACTTCTGGTCGGTAGGCGATATGAATGCTAATCGTGGCATCCGGCTGTTGGGAGCATGGACTCCGCAGAATCCGGGATCGGATATTCCTGCTGTTTGTTTGGAAGACTTGAATAATGAAAAGAGAATTTCCAGTTATTATGTAGAAAACGGTTCTTATCTGAAACTTCGGAATTTACAATTAGGTTATACATTACCGACAGATATCTCGAAGAAAATAAAGATGGAACGTTTGCGATTCTATTTCAGCGCACAGAATTTGCTGACCATCAAAAGTAAGAACTTTACCGGTATGGATCCGGAAAATCCGAATTTCGGTTATCCGATTCCTCTCAATCTTACATTCGGTTTCAACATAGGTTTTTAATTCATTAAATAAAGATAATTATGAAAATCAAGAATATATATATATCCTCTTTGCTGTTGGTAGCCTCGTTGGTCGGTACTACCGGTTGCAATGACTTTTTGGAAAGAGACTTACAGGGAAGTTCTGACGAGGGACAAACGATTAGTCCCGATAATGTGGACAATCTGGTAATTGCTGCTTACGCTCACATGGTGTCCGGTGAGGATATGAACAGTCCTTTCAGCCTTTGGCCGTATGGAAATGTCCGTGCAGATGATGCTTATAAAGGCGGGGCAAACTCCGAAGACGGTTCGCATTTCCATTTTCTGGAGATTGCTACGGGGATGACTACTGACAATTGGGCTTTTGATGATATCTGGTATCGTCTTTATTCGGGGGTGGCACGTGCCAATGCTGCTTTGAAATCTTTGGATGGTATGGATGCAAATACTTATCCGCAGAAGGATGAACGTATCGGTGAGATGCGTTTCTTACGTGGTCATTATATGTTTCTGTTGAAAGTGATGTTCAAGCATATCGTTTATGTAGATGAAACGATTCCTACTTCGGACTATACCAAGATTTCTAACCGCCAGTATACTAACGATCAACTTTGGCAGAAGATAGCAGATGACTTTAAGTTTGCATATGATCATCTTCCCGATACACAGGTGGAAAAAGGGCGTCCTACGCAGGCTGCTGCATCGGCCTATCTGGCAAAGGTGATGCTTTACAAAGCTTATCGCCAGAATGAAAAGAATGAAGTGATCGAAATTAATGAAGAGGATTTGAAAGCTGTAATTACGTATACGGATAATGCCATCATGACTGCCGGAGGTTTTGGCCTGGAAGAAGATTTTGCATATAATTTTCTGCCGCAATATGAGAACGGAAAGGAATCTATTTGGGCTGTCCAATATTCGCAGGATGATAATACGATGTATGGCAACTTGAACTTTGGTAATGAGTTGACAGTTCCGCAATTCTTCGGGTGTTGTGATTTTCAGAAGCCTAGCCAAAACTTGGTGAATGCTTTCCGCACGGAAAACGGTAGGCCGATGTTCGATACTTACAATGAGAAAGATAATTATGATATGCAAGGCAACTATGATCCCCGTTTATTCCACACGGTGGCGATTCCGGGATTTCCTTATAAGTATAATGTGAACTATATTTTTGATAAGACGTGGACACGTAACGAACAGGAATATTATGGTCTTTACTCATCTTTAAAAGAGAATGTGGACCCCGATTGTTCTTGCCTGAAAAAAGTGAATTCTCCGTTTGTTGCTAATTCGATGAACCGTATTGTATTGCGTTATGCAGATGTAGTGCTGATGCGTGCCGAGGCATTGATTCAGTTGAATCGTTTGTCGGAAGCATTGCCGTTGGTCAATGAGATACGTAACCGTGCAGCCCGTAGTACTACGCTTGTTTTTGATTATGGGGCAAGTTTTAAAGTAGAACCGTATACAATGGCCGAATGGACTGATCGGGACATTGCTATGAGAGACCTGAAATGGGAACGTCGTCTTGAACTGGCATTGGAAGGAAGCCGCTTCTTTGATTTAGTTCGTTGGGGAGATGCGGCAAAAGTGATGAATCAATATTATGCGTCGGAAGCTAGTCGTCGTTCTTATTATTCGGATGCAAATTTTATAGCGGGAAAGAATGAATATCTGCCTATTCCTCAGAAGCAGATCAATTATAGTGGTGGTTTGTATCAGCAAAATAATGGTTGGGAGAAATAATAAATGGGAATTATGAAGACTTTGATAGATAAAATATATATGGTGTTACTGGCTGCACTTTTACTTTCTGCAGCTGGATGTAGTGATGATGATGACACATCGTTGGCTTTGAATGGTGATACATGGATTACTTCTTTCCATATCGAAGGTTATGATAACTTTATCGTTGAGCAGGATAATCAGGCGAGAAGCATTAAAGTACATGTGGAAGATGATACAGATGTGACAAATTTAATTCCGGTATTTACTTTGTCCGAAGGGGCTACGGCGAATTTGGAAAGTGGTAAACCTGTTAACTTTACAATGCCCGTAGTGGTAAAAGTCACAAACGGAAATGTATTTATGAATTATACGATTTCCGTAGAATTGGATAAGCCGCAGATTACTGGATTTATGATAGGAGAATATGCGGGCAGAATTGATGAAACAAACAAAGAAATCGTTGTGTATGTACTTGAAGGCATGGATATTACCGCTTTGTCTCCAGTCGTTACTGTTCCTGATGGTGCTACGGTAAGCCCGTTGTCAGGCACTACATTGGATTTCACTACACCTAAAGAATATACGGTTACAAATCATTTGAATGCAGCCACTTATACGGTGAAGGTAGAAAAGGTAAGAACTTTTGTTTCAATGGCATTTATCGGAACTGCTGCAACTATTGATGAACTGACTAATAATGAAGAAAAAGCCGCTGCCCAATGGATGTTGGATAATATGCCGGAGGCAAGGTATATTTCATATTCAGATTTGAGGGATGATAACCCGAAAGTGAAACTTGATCCGGAACAGATAAAAGTCATTTGGATTCATGATGATAATCCTATCTATGATGATAATGGATTTAATTGGAGTTCAAAAAATAATATTAAGAATTATTATCAGACAGGTGGAAATTTGTTATTATCTCGTGGAGCTTTACGATATATCGTAAAAGATCGGTGGGCTATTTCTATGGATGGTAGAGATCCTAATAATCAATTTGGGAGTGAAGATTCTAAGACTGTTACAGATAAACCTTGGGGCTTTTCAATAAAGGGTATCTCTCATGAAATATTTGATGGCTTAGTAACTGAGGATAATTCTAATATTTATTTAATAAATACAGGTTATCATATTCTTAATTGGGTATTTCAATGGTGTATAGATTGTGAACCTTATTGGGGAATAGAAGGATGGAGACAACAAACTGGTGCAATAGAGTTGGGGTATGATGTTTCCAATCACAATGCAGTGCCTATCGCTGAATTCCCTTCTCGCCAGATAGGAGGAAATAGTAGTGGAAAGGTAATATGTATTGGCATGGCAGCTTATGATTGGCATGATGAAAACCAATCAGATAATCAATATCGTGGTAATATCGAGAAACTTACTTCTAATGCACTCAATTACTTAAGCAAGTAAAGTATAATCTAATAAAGAAAAGCAAATTATGAAAACTATGATATTAATGGCTTCAATACTGTGTCTGTCAATGTCGTTTGCTGCTTGCAGCGACGATAACAGTCCGGTAATCACAGATAAAAATCTGAATGAAACGACAACATTCTTTAGTTCGGCGGAACCGAACAATTATACGACTTATTACAAACCTTATGTTGGTTATGTAGGTGATCCAATGCCTTTTTTTGATCCGGTAAGTAAAGAGTTTCGTATTCTTTACCTTCAGGATGATCGTGACGGTAATTCTACTATCTATCATCCTATCCACGAATTGGCAACTACGGATGTGGCAAACTATATCTCTTTCCGCGAAGCAATACCATGCGGAACAGCAGTAGAAGATGATCCGGCTATCGGGACAGGAAGTACTGTTTATGATGAGGCTACGAAAACTTATTATACTTTTTATACAGGACATAAAGCTACCGAACCTCGTGAAGTAATATTGTTGGCTACTTCCAAAGATTGTAAAACCTGGACTAAAGACCGTTCATTCCGTTTATCGGCTCCAATAGAAGCAGGGTATGATAAAAATGAATTCCGTGATCCATATGTTTTTTATGATGCAACTGCGCAATGTTATAGGATGTTAGTTTCTGCTCTGAAAAATGGGGATGGATATATCATTGAGTTTACTTCTACCAATTTGCATGATTGGGATTTAAAACCGGAACCGTTCTTCAATAATATTTGGGGGCGTTTCTATGAATGTCCGGATGTTTTTCAGATGGGAAGTTATTGGTATATGGTTTATTCTTCACAAGGAACAAAAAATGAACCGGCCGTTGTCCAATATTTCTATGCGCAGACTTTGGAAGAATTGAAGGGAATAGCTGTAGAGAATGGGCAGTTCCCTACTTCCGTACCCCACGAAGGATGGTTAGATGGAGTTAGTTTTTATGCTGGAAAAACAGCGGGCGATGATACAAATCGTTATCTTTGGGGATGGTGTCCGACACGTGAAGGGCAGAAAACCACAGGTACCAAAAGTTGGGCAGGAGCATTGGTCGCTCATAGATTGATTCAGAACGGAGATGGAACATTAAGTTTGGATGTTCCACAAGCGATTTCCGCCAAATATTCCCAATCGGTGACATTGACTGAAAAGACGAAGGTAGGGGATGTAACGGTCAGCACTTCTTCTTATACATTGAAAGCAAATTCATTTGTCCGCTTCGCCCGTTTGAGAAACCGGAACAAAATAACCATGACTGCAACAATCCCTGAAGAGAATGAAGCCGTATTCGGACTTTCATTTGTCGATTGCAGTGATAAGGCAGAAAAGGCGCGTATTTTCATAGAAGATAAATATAATTTCCTGAAGTTGAAAGAAGTAGAAGTAAATGAGAAAACAGGTGAATGGAATGATGCGGGTGCTATAACAGAACGTGCTATAACTCCGGCTGCTGACAATGTATATCATATAGAGGTCTATACTGAAGAATCTGTGTGCGTAGTCTATATAAATGGAAGGTATGCTTTTACCAACCGTATTTATGATTTGGCTAAAAATCCTTGGGCTATTTTTTGTACTGAGGGTGAAGTGACTGTATCTGATATAAAATTGAGTACTTATTAATTGAGAAAGTAACATCTTTTATAGCGTTTGAAACAAATGTGATAGGCGCTCCGATACATTGCGCCTATCTTTGCATTGCAACAACCAAGAAATATGATACTATTAATAATAAGTAATAACCTTAATACCATAAACATGAATGTATTTTTACCTTTGAGAAAACTTCAGACTCTTCTGATTTGTTCCATTTTTATGAATATCTCGCTTCTGGCTTTAGCTGCAGATCCTTCTCTTTTAATAAAAGATTTAGGAGAAGGACATTGTTTGGTGCGTGTCAATACTACTCAGAAATACTTGTTATTACCGGTAGAAGATGCATCGCCTGACGTACGTATCAGTATGATTGCTGATAACAAAGAAGTGAAGAACTTTGATGTTCGTCTGGCTATTAACAAGGTAGATTATTTTGTTCCGGTAGACCTTTCCGATTATTCCGGTAAGTTGGTTTCATTTAAATTCAAAATGAATTCAAATGATCCGGTACGTGTCAATCTTTCACCGGATAACACCGCTTGCTGTAGGGAAATGAAGTTGTCCGATACCTTCGATACAACTAATCGTGAAAAGTTCCGTCCTGTTTATCACTTCTCACCTCTTTATGGATGGATGAATGATCCCAACGGAATGGTATATAAAGACGGAGAATATCATTTGTTTTATCAACATAATCCATATGGTTCCAAATGGGGAAATATGAATTGGGGACATGCTATCAGTAAAGACTTAATCAATTGGGAACATCGGCCTGATGCTATAACTCCGGATGCGTTTGGCACTATTTTCAGTGGTTCGGCTGTGGTGGATCATAATAATACAGCTGGTTTTGGTGCAGGTGCTATCATCGCTATCTATACACAGAACGGTGATCGTCAGGTACAAAGTATCGCTTACAGTACCGACAATGGGCGTACTTTTACAAAGTATGCGGATAATCCGGTGTTGGTATCTGAAGCCCGCGATTTCCGCGATCCGAAAGTCTTTTGGTATGAAGGGACAAAACGTTGGATTATGGTACTTGCCGTAGGGCAGGAAATGCAGATTTTCTCTTCTCCCAATTTGAAAAACTGGACTTTTGAAAGCAGTTTCGGTAAGGGACAAGGTGCTCACGGAAATGTTTGGGAATGTCCGGATTTATTTGAACTTCCCGTGGAAGGTACGAATGAAAAGAAATGGGTATTGCTTTGTAGTCTTGGTGACGGCCCTTTCGGTGACTCGGCCACTCAATATTTTGTCGGAACGTTTAACGGAAAAGAATTTGTAAACGAATCACCCTCCAAAACCAAATGGATGGACTGGGGAAAAGACCATTACGCCACTG